>ENA-OUNI01000291-OUNI01000291.1-human-gut-metagenome-genome-assembly--contig:-NODE-291-length-23447-cov-2.613465_pt1 | contig 23447 bp, 28 predicted proteins | sample MGYA00242499_ERZ504580 | MGnify/ENA primary metagenome ERZ504580 (study PRJEB26092, sample SAMD00036315) | human gut metagenome | host: Homo sapiens | study: EMG produced TPA metagenomics assembly of... | reverse complement strand
AAAGTCTTGTCTGGAGCTCGTCCGGAGTGCATATCAGAAAGTGCCGGAATTACAGCAGGAGAGCGAAAGACCGGTTGTCGAGCGCCCGAAAGCGCTGGGCGATATCCGTGGAATCACGTATATTTACGGCATCTTTTACGAGTTTGCCCTGCTGGAAATGCCGGAAAAAGCAAAAGAAAAAATTGCTCTGCAGACAGCAGGACAAAAATCGCCGGAAAAATAAATTTTTTCGCCCATGCAGGTCTTGACAACCACGCATTGGGTGATATAATCTAAAACTATCGGGAGCCGAAAAGCACCGAACACAAAAACAAAGCGTAGAAGAGACGAGTAAATCACAGTGAATGTGACAGAGAGAAACCCCGTTTTGTGGTGCAAGGGTTTTAACAGGAACGTGATCGAAGACCAGCTCTGAGCGGCCCCAATCCGGCCCGGTGATTCCGTTATCGTCAAATGAAGTGGTTTGAAAAAACAAAATGGGTGGAACCGCGGTGAATGAAAATACATCGTCCCTTTTGACAGCATAAGCGTGTCAGAAGGGACTTTTTGTTGCTGTAAAAAGTATAAAAATTCTGAAACACGTTTGCGAAAAATATACAAAGAAAGAGGTAAAGCAAATGATCATCACACTGAAAGATGGAAGTACCAAAGAGTACTCCGAACCGAAATCCATCATTGAGATCGCAACAGACATCAGCGAAGGCCTTGCAAGAATGGCCTGTGCAGGTGAAGTAAACGGTGAAGTAGAAGATCTTCGTACCGTCATCGACAAGGACTGCAATCTTTCCATTCTGACCTTTAACGATGAAGGCGGAAAAGCAGCATTCCGTCACACCACATCCCATATCATGGCACAGGCAATCAAGAGACTGTACCCGGAGACCAAGCTTGCAATCGGACCGTCCATCGCAGACGGATTCTACTACGATGTAGACAGAGATACTCCACTCACCAGCGAAGACCTTGAAAAAATCGAAGCAGAAATGAAGAAAATTGTAAAAGAGGATCTGAAACTGGAGCGTTTTGAGCTGCCGAGAGCAGAAGCCATCGCCTTCATGAAAGAAAAAGAAGAGCCATATAAAGTAGAACTGATCGAAGATCTGCCGGAAGACGCAGTCATCAGCTTCTATCGCCAGGGTGAATTCACGGACTGTGCGCAGGCCCTCATCTGATGAGCACAAAGCCGGTCAAAGCCTTCAAACTGACCAGCCTTGCAGGCGCATACTGGAGAGGCAGCGAGAAAAACAAGATGCTGCAGAGAATCTACGGAACTGCATTCACAAAGAAAGCAGAGCTCGAAGAGTACCTCCACATGATCGAGGAAGCAAAGAAACGTGACCACAGAAAACTCGGAAAAGAGCTCGGCCTGTTTATGATGAGTGAGGACGGCCCGGGATTCCCGTTCTTCCTTCCAAAAGGAATGGATCTGAAAAATGCACTGATGGATTACTGGCGTGAAATCCACAGAAAAGCAGGATACGTAGAAATCTCCACACCGATCATCCTGAACCGTCGCCTGTGGGAGACCTCCGGTCATTGGGATCACTACAAAGAAAACATGTATACCACCGTCATCGACGATGAAGATTATGCAATCAAACCGATGAACTGCCCGGGCGGCGTTCTCGTTTACAAATCCGAGCCTCGTTCCTACCGTGATCTGCCGCTGCGTCTGGCAGAGGTTGGCCTGGTACATCGTCATGAGAAATCCGGCCAGCTGCACGGCCTGATGCGTGTACGCTGCTTCAACCAGGACGATGCCCATATCTTCATGACACCGGAGCAGATCAAAGATGAAATCAAAGGCGTTGCAAACCTGATTGACCAGGTTTACAAACTGTTCGGATTCAAATATCACGTAGAGCTGTCCACCCGTCCGGAAAACAGCATGGGAAGCGATGAGGACTGGGAGGTAGCAACCGAAGGTCTCCGTGGCGCACTCGATGATCTTGGCCTTGACTATGTAGTCAACGAAGGCGACGGCGCATTCTATGGCCCGAAGATCGACTTCCATCTGGAAGACTCCATCGGAAGAACGTGGCAGTGCGGTACCATCCAGCTTGACTTCCAGCTGCCGCAGAGATTCGAACTGGAATACACAGGAGCAGACGGCGAGAAACATCGTCCGATTATGATCCACCGTGTTGTTTACGGTTCTGTTGAGCGTTTCATCGGTATCCTGATCGAGCATTTTGCAGGTGCATTCCCAACCTGGCTTGCACCGGTACAGGTAAAGGTTCTGCCAATCTCCGACAAATACGCAGATTACGGCAAGAAGGTTCTGGACGCCCTTCACGAGGCAGGCATCCGCGCAGAGATGGATACCCGTTCCGAGAAGATCGGATATAAGATCCGTGAGGCACAGGGACAGAAGATTCCATACATGCTGATCGCCGGAGCAAAAGAGGAAGAGGCAGGTCTTGTATCTGTCAGAAGCCGTTTTGCAGGTGATGAAGGCCAGAGAAGCCTGGAGCAGTTTATCGCAGATATCAAAGAAGAAATCGCAGGCCGCGTTAACCGCCCGGTTACTGTTGAAACAAAAGAAAATAAATAAGGTAGGTGTCAAAAAAATTGACACCTATGATACCAGATTGCTCCGTACTTCGTACTCCCGCAATCTTCAAAACATTCGTACTCCGCTCATTTTTCTTCGAAAAATGGCTACTTACTCATGTTTTGGCGTGTCCAAAATTTAAAAATCCTCGTGCAAGCTTTGCTTGCGTCGGATTTCCAAACTTTGGACACTGGTATTATCAAATAAATAAAGCATAAAAAATTACCTCTTGGAAATAATGGTTTCTATGCGGGCGAAACCGCAGAAAACTAAATTTCAGGAGGTAATTTATTATGCCAGCATTAAGTTGTTCCGCTATGACCTGTGTTTACAACCAGAACGAGCTCTGTTCCAAAGGAGATATCCGCGTAGGCGGAAGCGGAGCCAAAAGCTCCATGGAAACGTGCTGCGAGAGCTTCAAGGAGCGCGGTGAGGGCACGATGTCCAACTCCACCGGCTGCGGCTGTACGAAAATCGGTGTCGACTGCAAGGCGCAGAACTGTACCTTTAACGACAACTGTAAATGCGAAGCCGGAGATATCCATATCGCCGGAGACAGCGCATGCAGCTGCCAGGAAACCGAGTGCAGCTCCTTCCGCTGTGGCTGCGGGAAATAAATACGAAAAAATGCGAAAATCAGTATTGACAACAGGATGGGAGAGTGCTATACTGCAATAGTCTGAGAAAAAGAAAGTAGAGTATCCACTCTCACCCTAGCGCAAACACGCGACTACGGTCCAATATTGATCTTAAGTTCTCTTTGTGTAGAGATTTATGTACAATGTTAAGTGGATAGTCTGTCTATCACTTTTCTTGCGTTATCAGTCAAATCCGGTCCGGTGAGCCGAGTTTGATTTCGTTACACCGCAAAAGCGGGAACACAGTCTTTTATAATGATGGAGGTGCACTACAATTAGCGAATTAATGATTAATGAGCAGATCAGAGACAGAGAAATTCGTCTGATCGGTCAGAACGGAGAACAGCTTGGAATTATGTCTGCCAGAGATGCGTACCTGAAAGCACAGGAAGCAGGTCTGGATCTTGTGAAAATTGCTCCGACAGCGAAACCGCCGGTTTGCAAAATTATCGACTACGGAAAGTACAGATATGAACTGGCCCGCAAGGAAAAAGAAGCAAAGAAAAAACAGAAAACAATTGAAATCAAGGAAGTTCGCCTTTCTCCAAACATTGACACCAATGATCTTAATACCAAAGTAGGTGCAGCCCGCAAGTTCATTACAAAGGGAGACAAAGTAAAAGTAACACTTCGTTTCCGCGGCCGTGAGATGGCACATATGAACAGCAGCAAATACATCCTCGATGAATTTGCAGAGAGTCTGTCCGATATTGCAACGGTTGACAAAGCGCCGAAGGTGGAAGGCAGAAGCATGACCATGTTTTTGACGGCTAAACGTTAAAATACATTTGAATCAATATCAAGGAGGAAATTAAAATGCCAAAGGTAAAAACAAGCAGAGCAGCTGCAAAGCGTTTTAAAACAACAGGAACAGGAAAATTAGTAAGAAATAAAGCTTACAAGAGCCATATCTTAACCAAGAAATCTCAGAAGAGAAAAAGAAACCTGAGAAAACAGACTACTGTTGATGCAACAAACGTAAAGAACATGAAGAAAATCTTACCTTACATGTAATTTTTGCAAGGTAGAGTTACGCCCAACAGATCAAGGAGGAAAATAAGAAATGGCAAGAATTAAAGGCGGCATGAACGCTAAGAAAAAACATAACAGAGTATTAAAACTGGCTAAAGGTTACAGAGGAGCCAGAAGCAAACAGTATAGAGTAGCAAAACAGTCCGTAATGCGCGCACTGACCAGCTCCTACGCAGGAAGAAAACAGAAAAAACGTCAGTTCCGTCAGCTGTGGATCGCTCGTATCAACGCAGCAGCAAGAATGAACGGTCTGTCCTACAGCAAATTTATGTATGGTCTGAAACTGGCAGGCGTTGAGCTGAACCGTAAAGTTCTGGCTGACATGGCAGTTAACGATGCAGAAGGATTTGCAACACTGGCTGAGCTTGCAAAAAGCAAAGTAGCATAAGTAAAAACATATTCTGTGTGAATATACGAAGAAGCTGTGAGAACCGGTAAGGGGATCGCAGCTTCTTTTGAAATATAGAAAAATATGAGGTGAATATGGAAAAAAGCAAAGTGGCAGTGGTTGCCTGTCCCGACTATGAGCCGGCGCGCGTAAAGGAAAGCTGCAAAAGGGATTGGAAGCAATTGGCGGCCTGGAATCTCTGATCGGAAAAGAAGAGAATATCTTATTAAAACCAAACCTCGTCCGCTCCGCAAAACGCGAACGCGCCGTCGTGACCGACCCGGAAGTCATGGATGCCCTGATCACGATTTTGCAGGAAAATGGCTATGAGAATATTTCCTGCGGCGATTCCTGCGGCCTTGGCACCCCGGAGGCATTGCAAAGGAAGCCGGGCTGAAAGAGGTGCTGGAAAAACACAACGTTCCGCTGAAAGATTTCCTTACGAGCGAGCGCGTAGAAACCGCCGATGGCAAATTTCTGATGATTGCGAAAGATGCACTCGACTGCGACGCCCTCATCAGCGTCAGCAAAATGAAAACCCACGCGCTGGAACGCATCACCGGAGCTGTCAAGAACCAGTACGGCTGCATCAGCGGCGTCTACAAAAAACTCGGCCACACGCAGTATCCGAACGCTGAGAGCTTCGCACACATGCTGATCGAGCTGAACCAGAAAGTCGCCCCGCGCCTCTATATCTGCGACGGCATCGTAGCAATGGAAGGCAATGGTCCGACTTCCGGCGACCCGGTTTCGATGGGAGTTCTTCTTATGTCCACCGATCCGATCGCACTGGATACCGTGTTCTGCCATCTGGTGAACCTTGATCCGTCGTATGTGCCGACAAATCTCTACGGGGAAACGCTCGGCCTTGGAACGTGGCACGACGACCGCATCGAAATCGTGACAGCGGATGGCACCATATCCGAGAAAGAACTGAAAAGAAAGTACGGAAATCCAAACTTCAACGTCGACCGCCGCAAAGCCCGCAAAAAAGGAGCCCTCGACCTGCTCGAGATCCTCGGGGTCTTCCAGAGCCGCCCCTATATCATAGAAGAAAAATGTAAAAAATGCGGCGTCTGCGTCGAGAACTGCCCGGTGGAAGGGAAAGCCGTCCGCTTTGATAACGGCCGCAGAAATCCGCCGGTCTACGATTATAAAAAGTGCATCCGCTGTTTCTGCTGTCAGGAAATGTGCCCGCATCAGGCAATCCAGGTAAAGAAACACCGTCTGCGTGGGAAAAATAAGGGAGCTATCCTACAAAGTGACTGGAAAAGCAAAAAGAGAAGTGTTATACTTGAAACCGGACAAAATTTAGTACAGGAGGAACAACACCATGGAATTAGAAACTTTAAGAAGTGATATGATAGCAGCAATGAAAGCCAAAGACAAAGCGAGAAAAGAGGCCATCTCTTCCCTGATCTCCGCAGCAAAGAAAGTAGCCATCGACGAGGGCTGCCGCGATGACATCAAACCGGAGCTGGTAGACCGCGTCATCTTAAAAGAGCTGAAGACCGTAAAAGAGCAGATCGATACCTGCCCGGCATCCCGTGAGGACTTAAAAGCAGAGTATCAGTTCCGCTATGACGTCATCAGCGAGTATGCACCGAAACAGATGAGTGCAGACGAAGTCAAAGCCTACATCAAGGAGAAATTCGCAGACGTTCTGGCAACCAAGAACAAAGGTGCCATCATGAAGGCCGTTATGGCAGATATGAAAGGTAAAGCAGACGGAAAAGTCATCAACCAGACCGTTGCAGAACTGTGCAAATGAATATCATCAACATCGAACACATCAGCAAACTGTTCGGCGATAAACTGATTTTTGACGATGCTTCCTTCGGCCTGCAGGAGGGCGACAAGGTCGGCATCGTCGGAATCAACGGAACCGGAAAATCCACGCTGCTGCGCATGGCAGCAGGAGAGGAGACCCCGGATTCCGGCCAGATTATCCGCCAGAACAACCTCAAAATGGCCTATCTTCCGCAGACACCGGAATTTCCAAAGGATGCCACCGTGCTGTCCTACGCCCTTTCCGGTGATGAGGAGGACTGGCAGGTGCAGAGCAACCTTGTACAGCTCGGTATCACCGAATACGACGCAAAACTCGACACCCTCTCGGGCGCCAGCGCCGCAAGGTTGCCTGGCAAAAGTGCTTGCGTCCGATTTTGACGTCCTGATCCTCGACGAGCCGACAAACCATCTCGACAATGCGATGCTCTCCTGGCTCGAGAATTACCTGAAAAATTACCGCGGAACCGTCTTTATGGTCACCCATGACCGTTATTTCCTGGATAAAGTGTCGAACCGCATCCTCGAAATCAGCCACGGAAAAATGTACAGCTACGATTCCAACTATTCCCGTTTCCTGGAACTGAAAGCTGAGCGCGAGGAGATGGAACTCGCCTCTGAACGGAAACGCCAGAGCATCCTGCGCATGGAACTCGAATGGGCGAAACGCGGCTGCCGCGCAAGAAGCACAAAACAGCGCGCCAGACTCGAACGTCTCGAAGTACTCAAAAATGGCACGGCACCGACCGCAGACGCTGTCGTGGAGATGGATGCTGTCGAGACCCGCATGGGAAAGAAAACGATTGAATTCCATAACGTCAGCAAAGCCTTCGGCGATAAAACGCTGATGAAAGATTTCGAATACATCTTCCTGCGGAACCAGAGTGTCGGCATCATTGGCCCGAACGGCTGCGGAAAATCCACAATGCTGCGGATGATCACCGGAGAAGTCCTGCCGGATGCGGGAACCATCGAAATCGGCGACACGATCCGCATCGGCTATCTGGCACAGGAAGAGCCGGACATGGATACGAATCAGCGCGTGATCGACTACGTGAAAGATATCGCTGAGTATGTCCAGACCCGTGACGGCCGCATCAGCGCATCGCAGATGCTCGAACGCTTCCTGTTCACACCGGATATGCAGTACACCCCGATTTCCAAACTCTCCGGAGGCGAAAAACGGAGACTGTATCTCTTATCCGTCCTGGTGAGCGGCGCCAATGTTCTGATCCTCGACGAGCCGTCCAACAACGTTGATATCCCGACCCTGACCGTGCTTGAGGATTTCCTGAACACGTTCGTCGGCATCGTCATCACCGTTTCCCACGACCGCTATTTCCTGGATAACGTCGTGGACCGCATCTTTGAATTCGACGGAAACGGAAATCTTCTGCAGTACGAGGGCGGCTACACCGATTACCTCGAAGCAAAAGAACGCCGTTTCGGCGGAAGTGCGGAAGAAACGGCAAAAGCAGCGCCGTCCAAAACGTCCGCGACGAACCTGCAAAGTCAAAGAACAATGACTGGAAGCAGAACCGTCCGACCCGCCTGAAATTTACGTTCAAAGAACAGCGCGAGTACGAGACCATCGATGACGATATCGCCGCACTCGAGGAAAAGATTGCATCGCTTGACGACAGATGCTCAAAAACGCCACCAACTCTGCAAAGCTCGCCGAACTGATGGCGGAAAAAGAGAGGACCGAAGCTGCTCTGGAAGAAAAAACCGAGAGATGGGTTTATCTCACCGACCTCGCAGAACAGATTGAGGCGCAGAATCAGAAATAAAAGAAGTAAAGGAACTGTCCGCAGAAGAGAAAAATATGCGGGCCGTTCCTCTTTTTTTATCGAGAAATTCGACGCGGAATTACCAGAAGTTGTAAAAAACTTGTATTTTTCCCTGAACACCCACAGAAAATCTGGACAGAATGCCCAATCGGTGTTATAATTCAAATACTGGACATAGTGGCATTGCCATGCCCTTATCCGGGTTTTTCGAAGCGCGGAGGCAACCGAAACCCGGCAGAACACCAACCTGAGAAAAGCCAAAGTAATTTTTGGTCATCATTTTTTAAGGAGGATAAAATCAAATGGCTAGAAAGATGAAAACCATGGATGGTAACCAGGCTGCAGCACATGCGTCTTATGCGTATACCGACGTAGCAGCTATTTACCAATTACCCCTTCATCCGTTATGGCGGAGCATACCGATGAGTGGGCAACCCAGGGAAGAAAGAACATTTTCGGACAGGAAGTTCAGGTAACTGAGATGCAGTCTGAGGCAGGAGCAGCAGGTGCAGTACACGGATCACTGGCAGCCGGAGCTCTTACTACAACCTACACCGCATCCCAGGGACTTCTTCTGATGATCCCGAACCTTTATAAAATTGCCGGCGAGCAGCTCCCGGGCGTATTCAACGTATCCGCTCGTGCCCTTGCAAGCCACGCACTTTCCATCTTCGGAGATCATTCAGACGTTTACGCCTGTCGTCAGACCGGAGTCGCAATGCTCTGCGAATCCAGCGTACAGGAGGTTATGGACCTGACACCGGTTGCACACTGTGCAGCACTGAAAGGCAAAGTTCCATTCATCAACTTCTTCGACGGATTCCGTACCTCCCACGAGATTCAGAAAATCGAAACATGGGATTACGAAGATCTGAAAGACATGGTAGATATGGATGCAGTAGATGCATTCCGTAAACATGCCCTGAACCCGAACCATCCGTGCCAGAGAGGATCCGCACAGAACCCGGATATCTTCTTCCAGGCAAGAGAAGCATGTAACCCGTACTACGATGCTCTTCCGGCAATCGTACAGGAGTACATGGACAAAGTAAACGAGAAAATCGGAACCGATTACAAACTGTTCAACTATTATGGAGCAGCAGACGCTGAGCACGTAATCATCGCTATGGGTTCTGTCTGCGATACCATCGAGGAGACCATCGATTACCTCGTAGCAGCAGGCAAGAAAGTCGGCGTTGTAAAGGTACGTCTGTACCGTCCGTTCTCCGCAGAAGCACTCATCAATGCAATTCCGGAGACTGTAAAACAGATTTCCGTTCTGGACAGAACAAAAGAGCCGGGATCTCTTGGCGAGCTCTGTACCTGGACGTAGTAGCAGCATTAAAAGGCAGCAGATTCGAGAGCACACCGGTATTCACAGGCCGTTACGGACTTGGTTCCAAGGACACCACACCGGCTCAGATCGTTGCTGTATATGAAAATACAGAGAAACAGAGATTTACCATTGGTATCGTAGACGATGTTACCAATCTGTCTCTGCCGGTTGGCGCTCCTCTGGTAACAACTCCGGAAGGAACCATCAACTGCAAATTCTGGGGACTTGGCGCAGACGGTACCGTAGGTGCAAACAAGAACTCCATCAAGATCATCGGTGACAACACAGACATGTACGCACAGGCTTACTTCGACTATGACTCCAAAAAGTCCGGCGGTGTAACGATGTCTCACCTGCGTTTCGGAAAGAAACCGATCAAATCCACCTACCTGATCCACAAAGCAAACTTTGTTGCATGCCACAATCCTTCCTATGTGAACAAATATCACATGGTAGAAGAGCTGGTAGACGGAGGAACCTTCCTTCTGAACTGCCCATGGGATGAAGCAGGCCTGGAAGAGCATCTGCCGGGACAGGTAAAAGCATTCATCGCAAACCACAACATTAAATTCTATGTGATCGACGGCGTTAAGATCGGTATCGAGACCGGCATGGGACCGACCCGTATCAACACCATTCTTCAGTCTGCATTCTTCAAGCTTGCGAAGATCATTCCGGAAGAAAAAGCCATCGAACTCATGAAAGCAGCAGCAAAAGCTACCTATGGCCGTAAAGGTGATGATGTCGTAGCAAAGAACTGGGCAGCTATCGATGAGGGTGCAAAACAGATCAAAGAAGTTGCAGTTCCGGAAAGCTGGAAAAATGCAGAAGACGAAGGTCTGACCACAACTCATGCAGAGAGCGGCCGCGCTGACGCTGTTAAATTCGTAAATACCATCCAGGCAAAAGTAACTTCCCAGGAAGGAAACAACCTGCCTGTATCCGCATTTGCAGACTACGTAGACGGAACAACTCCGTCCGGCACATCCGCATATGAGAAACGTGGTATCGCCGTAAACGTACCTGTATGGAATCCGGAAAACTGTATCCAGTGTAACAGATGTTCCTTCGTCTGCCCGCACGCTGTTATCCGTCCGGTTGCCATGACCGCAGAAGAAGCAGCAGCAGCTCCGGAAGGCATCCAGACCATGCCGATGACCGGTATGCCGGACTACACCTTCACAATGGCTATTTCCCAGCTTGACTGTACCGGATGTGGTTCCTGTGCAAACGTATGCCCGGGCAAGAAGGGTGTGAAAGCACTGGCTATGGAAAGCCTTGCAGCACACGAAGCAGAGCAGAAATACTTCGATTATGCAGCAGCTCTTCCAGAGAAGACAGACGTTGTAGCAAAATTCAAAGAGAATACCGTAAAGGGCAGCCAGTTCAAGAAACCGCTGCTTGAGTTCTCCGGCGCATGCGCAGGCTGCGGCGAGACTCCTTACGCAAAACTGATCACCCAGCTGTTCGGTGACAGAATGTACATCGCAAACGCAACAGGATGCTCCTCTATCTGGGGTAACTCCTCACCGTCCACTCCTTACACTGTAAACGAGAAAGGACAGGGCCCGGCATGGTCCAACTCCCTGTTCGAGGATAACGCAGAGTTCGGTTATGGTATGCTTCTCGCTCAAAAAGCAATCCGCGGCGGCCTGAAAGCCAAAGTTGAGGATGTTATGAATTCCGAGAAAGCTCCGGAAGAAGTAAAAGCAGCATGCAAAGAGTATCTGGATACCTTTGACTGCGGCGCTACCAACGGAACTGCAACCGAGAAACTTGTAGAAGCAATCAAAGACGCTGACTGCGACGTTTGCAGAGACATCGTTAAGAACAAAGACTTCCTCGCTAAGAAATCCCAGTGGATCTTCGGTGGTGACGGATGGGCTTACGATATCGGATTCGGCGGCGTAGACACGTACTTGCCAGCGGAAAAGATATCAACGTAATGGTATTCGATACCGAGGTTTACTCCAACACAGGCGGACAGTCCTCCAAAGCTACTCCGACCGGTGCAGTTGCACAGTTCGCAGCAGGCGGTAAAGAAACCAAGAAGAAAGATATGGCAAGCATCGCAATGAGCTATGGCTATGTATACGTAGCACAGATCGCTATGGGCGCTGATTACAATCAGGCAGTCAAAGCAATCGCAGAGGCAGAGGCATATCCGGGACCGTCCCTCATTATCGCTTACGCTCCATGTATCAACCATGGTATCAAGAAAGGTATGAGCAAAGCACAGACCGAGGAGCAGCTCGCTGTTCAGACCGGATACTGGCATTGCTTCCGCTTCAACCCGGCACTCGCTGCAGAAGGCAAGAGCGCATTCACACTGGATTCCAAGGCTCCGTCAGGAGATTATCAGGAATTCCTGAACGGCGAGGTACGTTACAACTCTCTGAAACGTGCAAACCCGGCGAAAGCAGAAAGACTGTTCGGCAAGAACGAGCAGGAAGCAAAAGACCGTTACACTTACCTGAACAAACTCGTAAAACTGTACGGCGCAGAAGAGTAATTCTTTCGTTCAGATTACTCCGAACCTGTAACATAAACGCTCAGGCGGTACGTATTGCCGCCGCCTGAGAAAAGAGAGAGGCCATGCCCCAAAAGGGTGTGGCTTCTTTTTGTGAACTTTTCCTTTTTCCATTGAAAAGGTTCTGCTTTTGCATGTTCTATGCTATAATGTCATAAAAACGGGGTTACAAGCCCGATATGAACAAAGAAAAGGAGATTTTGATGAACTACACAATCTACGACTACCTCGGGCTGTTCTTCCTTTATGCCTTTCTTGGATGGCTTCTGGAAACGACAGTGGCGGCTGTTCGGAAAAAACACATGGTAAACAGAGGCTTTCTGAATGGCCCGCTGTGTGCTATCTACGGAATCACGGCTGTTTTCATGACCCGCTACCTGTACGAACTGCAGTCCAGCCCGGTTTTTCTGTTTCTCGGCTGTATGATCATCGCCACCGCCGCCGAATGGATCGCGGGCCACGTCCTGGAACGGATCGGCCACGGCAAATGGTGGGATTATTCCAACAAAAATGGAACATGGATGGCTACATCTGCCTCCAGTATTCCGTTCTCTGGGGAATCCTTGGTGTCCTTGCCCTGAAATTCGGCAACATCCTTGGCATTACCCTCCTCCATCTTGCCCCGAACGGCGTAATGCACATCACCCTGTGGATCCTGTTCGGAATCCTCGTCTCGATGCCATCGGTTCTTACGCCGTCCTGCGCCACATCACCAAAAGATGCCGCGCATCGCCGCCATGAACGACCAGATCGACGCCTTCACCAAACGGCTTTCCGTCCGCCTGTACCGCTACCTGGAAGCCCGTGTCGAGCGCGCCTACCCATCGGTACAGCCCATACCGAAACAGAAAGAAAAATCCGAAGTCTTCGCCGAGGGCTGCAGTTTCTACAAAATCATCCTGCTGTTCATCATCGGCGCCTTCTTAGGTGATATCGTAGAAACCATCTTCTGCCGCATCACCGCCGGTGTCTGGATGAGCCGCAGCAGCCTTGTCTGGGGCCCGTTCAGCATCGTCTGGGGCCTCGCTATCGCCCTCGCCACCTGGTTCCTCTATAATTACAGAAACCGCTCCGATGGCTTTTTATTCGCCTTCGGAACCTTCCTCGCGGTGCCTACGAATACATCTGCAGCGTTTTCACCGAAATCGTCTTCGGAAAAGTTTTCTGGGACTACAGCGACATTCCCTTCAACCTTGGCGGCCGCATCAACCTCCTGTACTGCTTCTTCTGGGGAATCGCCGCCGTCGTATGGCTGAAAAAACTCTACCCCCTGTTCTCCAAATGGATCGAAAAAATCCCCCTGAAACAGGGCCCCATCATCACCTGGATACTGATCATCTTCATGCTCGCCAACATCCTCGTCTCCACCCTGGCCCTCACCCGCTACGACCAGCGTGCCCACAACGAGCCAGCAGCAAACGCCATAGAGCAGCTCATTGATGAACGTTTTCCGGACAGCCGGATGGAAAAAATCTATCCGAACGCAAAAATGGCGAGCTGAAGCAATAAACCTTTGGCAACCCATCAAAAGTATGATATAATGTCACATAGATATTTTGAGGATAAACCGTCCTCTAAGAGCGAAGAAAGGACTCAACCACAAATGACAGTAGACAACAGCTTCACCATGAAGAAATTCCAGAGCATGGAAATCATCTATGTGACCTTTTCCCAGATCACAAAACTCCCATACGTAGAGTGCGATCCGGAAACCTTTGATGATCAGGTATACATGTTTACCGAAGAAGAAGCAGCCAAGGAGTTTGCAAAATCCTATGTAGAAAAGAACACCCCGCTGCTCACCGTAAAAGTCCTGCGCAAGCAGATGCCGAACTTCTATATGGGCCTCTACGCCGAAGGCGTCAATATGGTCATCTTCCACGAAGGCGATCAGACCCGCTGCATCGAGCTTGAGCAGATCTTCCCGAAACCAGACATGGAGAAAATGAACAAACAGCACCTCCCGGTTCTGAACCGGGCGTACAGCTCACCGTCGTATACTTCTGCAGGAACTCAGAAAACCAAACCAGAGAAGAGACGATGCCGAGCGCATGCAGCACCTGCGTGAACTCGAAGAAGAAATGCTTGTCAACCTGATGCGAAGCAAATTCATCCTTGCCATCGACATCTCCCAGGTACAGGGCGAATTCGATCCGGCAAACCCGGGACCAGACGTGCGCATCCCGTACATCAAAAACCAGAACGAAGACATCTTCCAGCCGCTGTTTTCCGATATTGGTGAATTCCAGAAATTCCGTCCGGATCCGCAGGCAAAACTCCGTCTGGCAGCCATCCCGTTCCAGCACCTTCTGCCGTACCTGATGAAACAGGCCAAAGGCTTCGTCATCAACCCGTCCGGCTTCAACCTTCTGTTGACCAGAGAACAGCTCCAGAGAATCATGGGAGCCCAGGCGCAGAGTGTCCGCCCGAACCTTGAGGCAATGATGGCACAGGCCGCTGCAGCACAGGCACAGAAAAATGCACAGAACAACGCTGCAAACGACGAAGTAAAAGAACACGTCGACGAGACAGAGAACACCGCAGCAGAAACCGACAACGAAGGATAAAACCGACAGGGCCGCAGAAAATCCCAGCAAACGGCACTGCGGTCCGTTTTTGACTGCATAAAACCGGAAATAATAAAGAAAAACAAGAAAGGATATACAAAAATGAACGCAGAACATTGCAAAGCCTATACCCTGCTGCAGGAACAGCAGATTGACGATATCCATGCACACGGCTACCTCCTCCGCCACAACAAGAGCGGTGCCCGCGTGCTCCTTCTCGAAAACGAAGATGACAACAAAGTCTTCAACATCGCGTTCCGTACCCCGCCGGCCGACAGCACCGGCGTAGCCCACATCCTCGAGCACAGCGTCCTCTGCGGCTCCCGCGAATTCCCGTTAAAGGATCCCTTCGTAGAACTCGTCAAAGGATCCCTGAACACCTTCTTAAATGCTATGACCTACCCGGATAAAACCATGTACCCGGTAGCCAGCACCAACGATGCCGACTTCCAGAACCTGATGCATGTCTACATGGACGCCGTATTCTACCCGAACATTTACAAACACGACGAAATCTTCCGTCAGGAAGGCTGGAGCTATCATCTGGAAAGCGAAGACGGCCCGCTGACCTACAACGGTGTTGTATACAACGAGATGAAAGGAGCCTTCTCCTCCGCAGACGATGTCCTGGAGCGTGAAACCTTCAACACCCTGTTCCCGGACACTCCGTACGGCGTAGAATCCGGCGGAGATCCGTCCTGCATCCCGAACCTGACCTACGAAAACTTCCTAAATTTCCATCAGACCTATTACCATCCGTCCAACAGCTATATCTACCTGTACGGAAACATGGATATGGAAGAAAAACTGGCATGGATGGATGAAAAATACCTGTCCCATTTTAATGCAAAAGAAGTAAAATCCGAAATTCCGTATCAGAAACCATTTGCAGAGACCCTCGACATTGTACACGAGTATCCGGTACTCGACGGCGATCCGCTTGAAAACAATGCGTACCTGTCCTACAACATGGTCATCGGCAGCGGTCTGGATGTAAAATTAAACGTGGCATTTTCTGTTCTGGAGTATGCACTCCTTGACGCACCGGGAGCCCCGGTCAAACAGGCACTCCTTGACGCACACATCGGAAAAGATGTTTACGGCTCCTACGAGGACGGCATCCTGCAGCCATTCTTCTCCATCGTAGCCAAGAACGCCGATGAAAATGAGAAAGAAAAATTCCTGTCCATCATCCGCGGCACCCTCGAGGATATCGTGAAAAACGGCATGGATCAGAAAGCCATCGAGGCAGGCATCAACTATTTCGAATTCCGTTTCCGTGAGGCGGACTTCTCCAGCTTCCCGAAGGGCCTGATGTACGGCATTGACGTCTTCGACAGCTGGCTGTACGACGAGAACAAACCGTTCGCCTACCTGCAGCAGCTTGCGATCTACGATGAGCTGAAAAAACTGGCAAAAGAAGGCTATTTCGAAGACCTGATCCAGACGTATCTGCTGGACAACACCCATGCCTCCATCGTGACCCTCATTCCAAAGACCGGTCTTGCCGCAGAAAATGATGCAAAGACCGCAGAAAAACTGCAGAAATACAAAGAGAGCCTGTCAAAAGAAGAGATCGAGAAAATCATTGCTGACACCAAAGAGCTGGCAGCATATCAGGAAGAAGAGGAGAGCGAGGAAGCACTCGAGACGATTCCGCTCCTGAAACGAAGCGATATCAAACGTGAGTCTGTCAAACTTTACAATGACGAGCATGAAGTCGATGGAACGACGGTTCTTCATCACAACGTATTCACGAACGGCATCGGTTACTTAAGCTTGCTGTTTGATACGAAAAATGTGCCGAACGATCTGATCCCGTACATGGGCGTATTAAAATCCGTTCTCGGCTATGTGGACACCGAACACTACACCTACGGCGAACTGTTCAACGAGATCAATGCACAGACCGGCGGCATCAACTGCGGACTGCAGGTATTCCGCATTCCGGAAAATGATGACGACTGCCGCAGAATGTTCGGCATCCGCGCGAAATTCCTGTACGACAAACTGGATTTCGTCATGAAAATGATCGAGGAAATCCTGAACACCTCCCGCCTGGGTGACGAGAAACGTCTTCACGAGATCATCTCCAGCATGAAATCCGGCCTGCAGAACCGCCTGTCTTCCGCCGGAAATGCAACGGCTGTGATGCGTGCAGCTTCCTATTACTCCCCGATGAGCAATTTCCAGGACCGCATCGCAGGCATCGGCTTCTACCAGCTCTTAAAAGATCTGGACGAGAACTTCGATGAGAAAAAAGCAGAACTGATTAAAAATCTGCAGACCCTGATGAAATACATCTTCCGCAAAGAGAATCTGACCGTCTCCTATACCGCAGACGAGACAGGCTACGCACCGCTGGAAGAAAAAATCGCAGCATTCAAAGAGAATCTGTACACCGACGAAGTGGAGCCGGGCAGCATTGTGTATGACTTTGAACAGAAAAACGAAGCCTTCCAGACCTCCGGCCAGGTACAGTACGTGGCACTCTGTGGAAACTTCGAGCGCGAAGGCTACGACTACACAGGAGCCCTGCGCATCCTGCGTGTCATGCTGAGCTATGACTATCTGTGGATCAACATCCGTGTCAAAGGCGGCGCTTACGGCTGCGGCGGAGCTTTCGGAAGAGGCGGAAACGCGTGCATTTCTTCCTACCGTGACCCGAACGTCGGAAGAACCCTTGAAGTATACCGTGGTATCGGCGATTACGTGCGCAATTTCGAAGCAGACGAGCGCCAGATGACCAAATACATCATCGGAACGATCAGCGAACTCGACGTCCCGATGAACCCGTCCGCAAAAGGCCAGACCTCCGAGAGCGCATGGTTCAACGGCATCACCGAAGCAGACTTCCAGCAGGAGAGAGACCAGATCCTCGATGCAACCCTGGATGACATTCATGCACTGGCAGACCTTGTAGATGCAGCCTTAAAACAGAACAACATCTGCGTTGTCGGAAGCGAAGCAGCCATTCAGAAAGAGAAAGAACTGTTTAAGAACGTAGAGAACTTATAAATGAGGAGAAGAGACAGCAATGGAAAACAATGCAAATTATAAATCCGGCTTTGTAGCCCTGATTGGCCGTCCGAACGTGGGAAAATCCACGCTGATGAACCACCTGATCGGACAGAAGATTGCGATTACATCCAAGAAACCGCAGACCACCCGCAACCGCATCCAGACCGTTTATACGTGTGACGAGGGACAGATCGTGTTCCTCGACACACCGGGTATCCACAAGGCGAAAAATAAGCTCGGCGAGTACATGGTCGATGTAGCCGAGAAAACGTTAAAAGAAGTCGATGTGATTCTCTGGCTGGTAGAGCCGAGCAACTTCATCGGAGCAGGAGAGCGCCATATCGCAGAGATCCTGGAGAAAGTCAATGCGCCGGTCCTCCTCATTATCAACAAGACCGATACCGTGGAGAAAGACAAAATCCTGGAATTCATCGATACGTACCGCAAGCTGTTCCAGTTTGCCGAGATCATTCCGTGCTCGGCACTCCGCCATCAGAACACCGATGACATCATTCCGAGCATCTTCAAATATCTGCCGTACGGCCCGCAGTTCTACGATGAGGACACCATCACCGATCAGCCGATGCGCCAGATCGTGGCTGAGATCATCCGCGAGAAAGCACTGTACGCCTTAAACGAAGAGATCCCGCACGGCATCGCCGTTGTGATCGACCAGATGAAAGACCGCCCGAACGGAAAAATCGTTGATATTGATGCGACCATCATCTGCGAGCGCGATTCCCACAAGGGCATCATCATCGGAAAACAGGGCGCGATGCTCAAGAAGATCGGAAGCAACGCGCGGTATGAGCTGGAGCAGATGCTGGAGCAGAAAGTCAATCTGAAGCTCTGGGTAAAAGTCAAAAAAGACTGGAGAGACAGCGATTTCCTCGTGAAGAACTTCGGATATGATAAAAAGAAACTCGATTTATAATATTGCATTATAATAAGGAAGAAACATGCGAGAACCAATCAATGTAAGCGGAATGGTATTATCCGCCTCCCCGGTCGGAGAGTATGACAAGCGCGTCGTGATCCTGACCCGGGAGCTCGGCAAAATCACCGCCTTCGCGCGCGGCGCCCGCCGCATGAAAAGCCCGCTGATGGCCGTCTCCAATCCGTTCGTCTTCGGCGAGTTTCAGGTTTACGAGGGCCGTGACAGCTACACCCTCTCCGGCGCAAACATTAAAGAATACTTCCTCGACCTGGCGCAGATGCAGCCCGGCGTTTATTACGGCTTTTATTTTCTGGAACTGGCCGAATATTTCGGCCAGGAAGGAAACGATGAAACCCAGATGCTGAACCTTCTGTACGTGACGATGAACGCCATCCGCCGCGGAAAACAGGACCTCCGCCTGGTCCGGTGCATCTTCGAACTGCGGACGATCACAATCAGCGGAGAAGCACCGCAGATGTTCTCCTGCATGGAGTGCAGCACGAAAGAGAATCTGACCGTTTTCTCCCTGCGCGACAGCGCCATCTACTGCCCAAACTGTGGAAAAACCATCAGAGATCCATGGCCGCTGCAGCCGGGCACCGTGCTGGCATGCCGCTATATCATTGCGGCACCGCTGGAGAAGCTGTATGGGTTTACAGTGAACGAAGAGATTCTCGATGAGCTGGAGCGGCTGCTGCGCGCGTACCTGCACCGGTATGTGGAAAAGAAGATGAAAACATTACAAATTCTTGAAATGATGAAATAATAAAATTTGTAATATTTTGCAAAAATGTGAAAAAAGTATGTCCAAAAAGTTGTCCACACCTTTACAAATAAGTAGAGATGGGATAAAATATTAAAGATATGTCTGCTGCAGGACGTATAGAAGAAAATGGATTTTCAGCAAAAACGGTAATGAAAAAGACAGCAAAACTATGCGGAGTGAAACGCTGTTACGTTCACGGGAGAAAAAGAAATACAACAGGGGAGAGAGGTATGTACAAAAAATCATCCACAGGATGGCTGAAGCACCTGGATTTCATGATCCTTGACATTATCTGCCTTCAGCTGGCATTCATTATGGGTTTTTTTCTGAGACATCACAGTCTGAATCCATATGGAAACACGATTTATCGAAACGAAGCCATTGTATTTGCGCTGATTCAGGTGATGATCATGTTCTTCGACGATTCGTTCAAGAACGTCATGAAGCGCGGTTACCTGGCTGAAATTGGAAAAACAGTCAAAAATATGATATACATCATTGTACTTGGTGTATTTTATCTGTTCCTGATTCGGGAGGGAGATCAGTTTTCCAGAGCAACCATTATTTTAACTGGTGTCATCTATGGAAGCATTTCTTATCTGATGCGTGTCGGTTGGAAAATGTTCCTGAAAAACGCGGCAGCGGAGAACACAGCGGCCGTTCCCTTTTGATTATTACAACCGAAAAACAGTCACAGTCTGTTGTAAAAAGCATGCTTGACTTCGATTATATCGGTGTCCGCCCGACCGGCGTTGTCCTCGTAGATCAGGACAGAACCGGACGCAAAATCACGGCGTGCCAGTCGTTTCCAGTCTCGCAAACGCAGCCGAGTATGTCTGCCGCGAGTGGTTTGACGAAGTGCTGATCGTTCTGCCGGAAGGCAGAGAGATCCCACAGAAAGTTTTTGATGCATTCACAGAAATGGGAATCACGATTCATGTGAAAATTGCAGATGTCAACGAAATGCAGGGCAAAAACCAGACCGTAGAGCGTATGGGCAATTACACCGTTATCACTACATGCATCAACATGGCAAGCGCCGGTGAACTTATTCTGAAACGAATCATGGATATCTGCGGCGGCCTGGTAGGATGCATCCTGACAGGAATCATCTTCCTGTTTGTCGCCCCGGCGATCTATATCAAATCCCCGGGACCGATTTTCTTCTCCCAGTACCGGGTAGGAAAGAACGGAAGAAAATTCAAGATTTACAAATTCCGCAGTATGTATATGGATGCGGAGGAGCGTAAAAAAGAACTGATGAAACAGAACCGCGTCAGCGACGGCCTGATGTTCAAAATGGAGAACGACCCGCGTGTCATCGGCAGCGAAAAAGGCCCAGGCAAGGGAATTGGAAACTTCATCCGCAAAACCTCATTGGATGAATTCCCGCAGTTCTTCAACGTGTTAAAAGGTGACATGAGCCTGATCGGAACCCGTCCGCCGACAGTAGACGAGTGGGAAAAATACGAACTGCATCACAGAGCGAGACTGGCTATTAAACCAGGTCTGACCGGAATGTGGCAGGTAAGCGGACGAAGTGAGATTACGGACTTCGAGAAAGTCGTAAAACTGGATACGAAGTATATTTCAGAATGGTCGTTTTTGCTGGATATCAAGATCTTGTTCAAAACCGTACTGATAGTATTAGGCCAGAAAGGTTCTATGTAAAAAGAAACGAAGCTGGTTGAAGAAAACGACATGAAGTTATCTACAGTGCTGAAAAAACGCAGATATATTACGATTAAGGAACCGGTGTGTAGAATGGGGATAGTTTAAAATAATTAGTGAAAGAAGAAGTTGAGTTTATGGAGGAGCGCGGGAAGGGATTTATTACTAAAAAAGTTCCCGATAATAGCGATTGTCTGAAGAAAAGAAGCTGTGAATAAGAAATTGTTCATGGCTTCTGCAATGTAAAGTAGAAGTTTGGCCTTGAAAAAATTTGCTAATAAAGGAGAAAAACAATGAACATTATTTTACTTTCTGGTGGCTCTGGTAAGCGCCTTTGGCCTCTTTCGAATGATGTGCGTAGCAAACAGTTTATTAAATTGTTTAAGAATAATGATGAATATGAATCCATGGTTCAACGTGTATATCGCCAGATACTACAGTGGATGCAGAGACAAAAATTACCATTGCAACGAGCAGATCTCAGGCGAGCGCTATTAAGAATCAGCTGGGTGAAAAGGCATCTATTTGTGTAGAGCCCTGCCGTCGAGATACCTTTCCTGCTATTGCACTGGCTGCAGCATATCTCCACGATGAATTGGGGGTTGATGAAAGGGAAGCTGTTGTTGTATGCCCGGTGGATCCCTATGTGGATAATAGCTATTATGAAGCTGTCAAAACCTTGCAGGAACTGGCAGAAAAGGGAAGTGCAAATCTGACCCTGATGGGAATTGAACCGACCTATCCAAGTGAGAAGTATGGTTACATTATTCCGGAAAGCGGTGAGAATGTAAGCAAGGTTAAAGAGTTCAAGGAAAAGCCGGATATGGAGACGGCTAAGAAATATTTGTTACAGAATGCGTTGTGGAATGCTGGCATTTTTGCGTTTAAGCTGGGATACTTGCTGGATAAAGCGCATAGTATGATTAGTTTTGAAGATTATCGTGACCTGTTCAAAAAGTATGATACACTGAAAAAGATTAGTTTTGACTACGCTGTGGTCGAAAAAGAGTCCAGCATCCAGGTCCTGCGTTACAGTGGTGACTGGAAAGACGTTGGTACGTGGAATATGATGGCAGAGGTTATGGCAGATAAGTCTAAGGGCAAAGCGATTCTGGATGAACCTGTCAGTCACAACGTTGTAAATGAGCTGAATATTCCAGTTCTATGCATGGGGTGTAAGGATATGATTATTGCTGCCAGCGGAGATGGTATTTTGATCGCTGACAAAGAGCGTAGTGGGTACATGAAGCCTTACGTTGAAAAGATCGAAACCGAAGCTATGTATGCAGAAAAGTCCTGGGGGGACTTATACAGTCATGGATGTGCAGCCTGGCTCTATGACTATCAAAATTTCAATGAAGGCTGGCGAAAAGATGAGCTACCATATGCACAGTGAACGCGAAGAAGTTTGGACTGTTGTTTCTGGTAAAGGCAAAGCAATTGTGGATGACAGAGAAAAAATTTTATGTACTGGTGATGTCATCACTATCTCAGCCGGATGTAAACATACGGTGGAAGCTATTACAGCACTGGATATGATAGAGGTTCAAATTGGCAATGAAATTAGCGCCGCAGATAAGACAAAATTTCAACGGATGTAAAATCGGTTAGTCATTATTGACGGAGATATGGAAGCATTTGGCGTTGTTTGAGTTGCAGTAAGAGGTGAATAAATGTCAAGAATGAAGTTTATGAATACAGAGATTGATAATCTGACGATGCCGGAGACTCTACAGGCTATTGATTGGCTGATTCAAGAGAATGAAAGTGCATATGTGGTAACACCGAATGTGGATCATATTGTACAGCTGGAAACAAGTAAAGAATTACAGGCGGTTTATAAGAATGCGTCATTGATTCTGGCGGACGGGAAACCACTGTTATGGATTGCTAAATGGTATGGAACACCGATTAAAGAGAAAATCTCAGGTTCGGATTTGTTTCCACTTTTGTGCGATATGGCTGCGAAAAAAAAATATAAGATGTTCTTTTTAGGTGCGGCTGAAGGTGTAGCTGCAAAAGCTGCAAAAAATCTCGCGAATAAATTTAAGGGATTGCAGGTTGTTGGTACGTACTCTCCGCCATTTGGCTTTGAAAAAGCCAGGATGAAATGGATAAAATTAAATCAATGATAAAGAGGCTGCTCCGCACATTTTGATCGTTGGATTAGGCTGCCCGAAACAGGAAAAGTTTATGTATCACCATTGTAAAGAACTCGGAGTGCCAATTTCCTTGGGGCTGGGTGCCAGCTTTGATTTTGAAGCGGGAAATATCAAAAGAGCGCCTCGTTGGATGTCAAATCATGGATTAGAGTGGCTTTTTAGAATAACTCAGGATCCAAAGCGTATGGCGAAACGCTATCTGGTAGATGATCGAAAGATTCTCGGACTTGCAATTAAGTATAGAAAAGGAAATCAATAAATGAAAAT
>ENA-OUNI01000290-OUNI01000290.1-human-gut-metagenome-genome-assembly--contig:-NODE-290-length-23522-cov-2.507416_pt1 | contig 23522 bp, 32 predicted proteins | sample MGYA00242499_ERZ504580 | MGnify/ENA primary metagenome ERZ504580 (study PRJEB26092, sample SAMD00036315) | human gut metagenome | host: Homo sapiens | study: EMG produced TPA metagenomics assembly of... | reverse complement strand
TCGATGATATAAATACCATTTCTCTCTGTGTAGATGTACGGAGCCATTTCGGATTCCATCTTCTTGTCTGATGTCCGAATGAACACCTGCTTCTAAAAGCTGTTTCATTGAAATAACGCCCATGTTTCTTTCCTCCAATTGGTTTTTTACTTCCGCATGTTTTGTTTTCCTCCGAAACCGTCCGGATTCTCCGGCTTAGGCACCGACGGAGATAACCGCATGCGTGTTTTTTGCAACATTCGTAGTATATCATAGAAGATTTTCCTTTGCAAGGAATTCTTCCATAAGTTTTTTCACCTCTTGAAGGCTTTTCCTTCTTCTTTCGGGCGCGCGATCACGATAAGTTCCGCCCCGGCTTTCTGCGCCGCCTTTTTCTTTTCCTCGAACCCGCCTGCGCCGCCTGATTCTTTCGTCACAAAATAAGCTGCATTTATATGTTTGAGCATTGCCAGATTCAGTCTTCCGAATAGGGACCCTGCATTGCGATCAGATGTTTCCCCTCAAAACCAAGACGGACTGCCTCTGCGACTGCCTCCTGACGTCGAAAGGACTCTTGCAAAACATCTTTCTTTATAATCTTTTATCCGGGTATACAAATGCAGTTCTTTGCTCCCTGTAGATATCAGCACATTCCCGCCTGTCTTTTTTAAATATTCCACCGCTTCTTCTACCGAAGCCGCAGATATGGGTCTTCCGTCACTCGTTTCTCCCGCATGATCAGCCGGATCGTTCGTTTCTCTTTCCCGAAGACAGCGAACATATTTGATCTTTTCTTCTTCGCATGCGGCGCAAATATTTTCTGTAACTTGTCTTGCAAACGGATGGGTTGCATCCACCGCAAGTCCGATATTATTTTCCCTTATAAACGCTCTCATCTTTGACTGATCCATCCGCCCGGGTATGACCCGGATTCCCTCATTCTCTCCCAGAACGCTTTTTCCATATTCGGTTGCGGTGCTGACACAACACTTCATTTTCATTTGTGATGCATACCGGGTGAGCAGTCTGCCTTCTGTTGTTCCCGCGAAAATCCATATCTTGTCTTTTTTCATCTGACTTTCACTCTTTCTACTCATTTTTTAACTTCGGATTTTTCTTGCCTCTATCAAAAAGTTCTCTTATCAAGCGCTTTTTCATGCGCTTTTTAAGTCTTATTTTTTATTTACTGCCGATATTTTTTACGTTATAATCTAATACGCGGACACGCAGAAGAAACACTTATCCTTATATTTATCTATAACTTTTCTATAACTTTATGGAGGGATTGACCTATGATCAAATTAATTGCAAGCGACTTAGACGGCACTCTGCTTCAAAACGAAGCGCAGGAGCTGACGCCCCGGGCAATCGAACTTATCCGGGCGCTGACCCAAAAAGGAGTTCATTTTGTTGCCGCAAGCGGATGCCAGTATGCAAACGAACGACTTCTCTTTCACGAGATCAAAGACGATATCTCCTACATCGCCGAAAACGGTTCTCTGTGCATTCATCAGGGGAAAGTTATCTCCCGGGGACTGATTGAGGACGATCTCGCTTACCGCATTCTGCGCGAATTAAAAAAAAGAACCCGGATTTGAGATTGTAGTATCACGAGAAGATACTTGCCTGATCGAAAACAATAACTCCCAATTCGCAAACCACATTGTAAATGTGATGCACAACACAACCGAGATCGTGGACGACCTCTTAACTGTCAAAGGTCCTTTTTTAAAGATTGCGTTCGCGAACATGACTTCCCGCAGAACAACGGACTGTCTGAAAGAACTTCAGGAGAAATTTTCATCCGAAATCAAAGTTGTCACTTCCGGAAACATTTGGATCGACTTCATCGTTCCCGGGTGCAACAAAGGAAGCGCGCTCCGAAATCTGATGGATCTTTTCGGCATAACCCCCGAAGAATGTGTCGCCTTCGGCGATCAATATAATGATGTGGAAATGCTTGAAACAGTCGGCATGGGATACGCCATGTCAAACGCCGCCCCCGGCATCGCCGGACATGCAAAGTATATTACCGACTCTGTAGAAGAAGTTCTTGAAGATATTCTTGCCGGACTCGATCTTTAAGACCGACATCCGGTTTTAAATTCTATGACCGCATATGGTTTTCTGTCTTCATCGCAAAGACGGACGATCACGCGGTCTTTTTTCTGTGCTGTTTCCGGAAATATCTTATCTCCAAGCACTGCGGACTTCTTATAATCAACCCGGACCTGACTGACTAAGATATCCCTCGGAAGCACTTCCAGCGCCATCTGAACATACTGACAGTTATTTACATGCTCATTTGTATCTATATGGTATTTTCGCACCGGAAACGGCGCTTTTTCCTCATAAGACTCCGCTTCTTCGATTTTGCGGTCCTCATACGGCATTTCCAGCGGTTCGTCAATCCCATAGCTTCCGCCTGTTCTTTGTCAACACGAACCGGTTTTCCTTTTTCTACGTCCATATACACCATATCGAGTTCGCACAGGCAATCTGCTCTCCGCTTTCGTCTTTCATATAAAACTTACGGTTTCCGAACATCCCTTTAAAACCTGAAGCAAATGTTCCGACTGTGATCCTTTCGCATAGCTTCGGATACCTTTTCACAATCACCTGCCAGTATGCCAAAACCCACGCTTTTTTCTCTTTTTCAACACATCCATTCCATATCCGAGTTGCTCGGACTGAAAGGTACTGCAGTCCTGAAAATAATTGATCAACGCCGGAAGAGTCATTGTCGCCCTGTGATCGATCTCACTGTATCTTACCTTGCCTTCAAATTCGTATTTATGTGCTCTCTCCATTTTTATTCCTTCTTCCTGCCATTCTTCTTGTTGTTTTTCACGCTCTTCTTGCAGCTGTTTTTCGCTTTTCCGCCTCTTTTAAAGCATTTTCCGATCGTCCTTTATTCTTCTTTCATCCGTCTTTATCCTTCGCTCTACTCTTCTGCTTCCGCTTTCGCCACAAATTCATAATCGACTGTTATCACGCACTCATATCTGTTGTCGATCTGTTTCAGCCTCTCCATCATCAGCAGCGGAAGCTCGTTTCTTCTCTCCTCATCATAATTGATGGGAATGACCATATCGAATACAAGATTGATCTGTCTTGTTCCGTGAACGATACGAAAATCATGCAGACTGCACGAAGGATCGAGTTCTCTTAAGATCTTTTCCGCCACTTTCCGTATCTTGAGCACATTTTCATCTTTCATCTCCACCGGATCCATATGAATGACAAGAAACAGACCTAACGTCTGCTTGGCATCTCTCTCGATCCGGTCGATGATCTCATGGGATTTTTCGATATCTACGTCATTCGGTACTTCCGCATGGATCGAAGCCATGCTCCTTCCCGGTCCGTAATTATGAACGATCAGATCATGCGTTCCTACAATGCCGTCGTATTTTTCTACAAAAGCTTTAATCTGATCATATACCTGAGGATCGATTGCTTCACCGATCAGCGGTTCCAACGTATCTTTTGCAATGCCGACTCCTGCCCACATTACAACAAGGGCAACTCCGATTCCGACCACTCCGTCAATGTTCCAGCCCGTAATTCGAAAAACGATAAGCGAAAGGATCGTCGCGCCTGTTGTGATCACATCTCCCATAGAATCCGCAAACACTGCCATCATCACTTTAGAATTTATCTTCTCGCCAAGCCGCTTGTTGAACAGACCAAGCCACAGTTTCACTCCGATCGATAAGATCAGTATAATGACCGAAGCTATCTGAAAATTCAGCATTTCCGGCGTTCGTATTTTCCCGATCGAATCTTTCAGAAAGTAAACCCTACTTCCAAAATAAGAAAAGAAACTACTAGCGCCGCTATGTATTCAATCCTTCCATGTCCGAACGGATGATCTCTGTCCGCAGGTTTCTCCGCCATTTTCACTCCGATAAAACTAATGATCGACGAACCTGCGTCCGACAGATTGTTGAAAGCGTCCGCCATAACCGACACGCTGTGCGCGATCACTCCGATAGTAAATTTTACTGCAAACAAAAAGACATTACAGAAGATACCTACAATACTTGCCAGCACTCCATACGCCGTTCTTACAGATATCTTCTCTACGTCCTCATAATCTTTTACGAAATGTTCTATTAAAAATTGTGTCATTTTATTTCTTCTTCCAAAAATACCAGCTTATTTTAAACTCTGTTCCTGCCGTGATTTCTGAATACTCCTCTTCTGTCAAAACATGTTTCAATTTTCTTTTCCTTCATTCGGAACGACTGCATTTGCCGCATCGCGAAAACAGAGACTCGGATAGAGAACGCACCACCAGTTATGTCCTTTTGCCGAACCGATCTCAATACGCAGCGCCTCATAATTTCCTGCCGGAAACGTTACATCGCCATATGTTTTATCGGGAAACCAGCAAGTTGTCACCGCCGCCGTTACAGGATAATCATAGTTTTCTTCGGCAACACACCGGCGGCTCACATCCTCGATCTCATCGATATGCTCCCGTATCCACATCACGGTTTCATCCTCTGTCATATGCTGTTCATCCGCCATGTTTGCCTCCAGAAACTCCAGCACTTTATCACGCACTTTTAATTTCAGCGCCTGATCTTCCCTGCTGTCGCTGTTTGCCAGAACATGAAAGCGAAGCACTTCTTCTGATAATCGTCGCTGAAGATCACTCTGCGCTTTCGCATCCATCCTGTAAACCGCCGTTGTCAGAGCAAACGCCGCAGCGAATGCAAATAGTACCGCAGCTGCGGCGCACATCCGCCTTGATTTTTTCATCTGCCGGCTAGTCGTTCTGTCATCATCCGCCCCGTATTCCCGCCTCCTGCCGAACTGTCCGAATTGATCTTTGATCTTTGTTCTGTCCATATGTATTCCCTCCGTCTGCTGTTTTTATAACTATGCTACAGAGAGTATGGACATTTCTTTTTCTTTTATACATCAAAAATCCGGCATTTTACTGCGCAGCGTTCCGACTACGGTATCTACCTGATTATTGATATGCTGCCCGGTAATCTGAGTCGCCATTGCTTTGTCGTGTCCTTCGATTGCCTGCATGATCGCTTCGTGTTCTGCGATAAGCTGCGGATAGCATTCCTTTTTCTTCAAATATTCAATCCGGTAGCGGTACATCTGTTCGCGTAGATTGTTCAAAAGCTGAATCAGTCTTTCATTATCCGTCGCCTGAAAGATCACATCATGAAACGCCTCGTCTGCCTGTGCGATACTTGTTATATCGTCACTGTCAAACATTTGTTCAAATCTGGCAGCAGCGGCATGAAGTTCGTGTATTTCCTCCTGATTAATGCGGTCACACGCAAGCTGTACGGCAAGTTCTTCAAGCGCACACCGAACTTCCAGTACGTCGCGCAGATTTTTTTCTGTAATCTCCGCTACCTCCGCGCCTTTTCTCGGTATCATGAGCACAAGTCCTTCCAATTCCAGCTTTCGGATCGCTTCCCGGATCGGCGTTCTGCTCACTCCCAGTTTGTTTGCAAGCTGTATCTCCATCAGCCGCTCTCCGGGCTTTAGTTCTCCTCTTAAGATTGCCCGCCTGAGCGTATTGAATACGACATCTCTCAAGGGAAGGTATTCATTCATCGTCACTTCAAAATCAATCGGCATCTTAATTCCTCCTCACTCCATGGATACTGGTCACATACACTTGTCCTGCCAGTGACTTCTCCCTGATACGTCTCTGTGCTTCACGCGCCGCAGTCCTGTTCTCAAACAAACCGAACACAGTCGGACCGCTTCCGCTCATCATTGCGTTTAAAGCTCCGCACTCTTTCATTTCCTGCTTGATCTCTTCAATAACCGGATGCATAGGAATCGTCACATCTTCCAAAACATTTCCCATAGCAGAGGCAACCTTTTTTCAGACTGCCTTCTTCCAATCCTTCGATCACCCCGTCGATATCAGGATGTTCTGAGATTTCTTTCGCATCCAGAGCCTCATATACAACCTTTGTAGAAACACTGATCGGCGGTTTTGCTATAAGAACCGTACACTTCGGCATCGGAGGAAGTTCTTTTAGTTCTTCTCCGATCCTTCTGCCAGAACCGTTCCTCTCATAATGCAGTATGGTACGTCTGCGCCGAGCTTCACTCCTCTTTCCATCAGTCTTCTTTAGATAAACCGAGCCGGAACAACCGGTTCATACCGAACAAAACCGCCGCCGCATTCGAGCTTCCTCCCGCAAGTCCTGCCGCAACCGGGATATGCTTGTTCAAAGTGATCCTGACTCCGCCTTCCAATGAAAATTCTTCTATCAGCATGTGCGCCGCTTTGTATGCTATATTTCCTTCACCTATAGGAAGGAATCTTAAATTCGATACAATCTCGATTCCTTCCCTTCTCTTCTTCTCGATCTTCACTTCATCATGAGATAAATCGACTGCATTACCATCCTTACATCATGATAACCGTTTTCTCTCCTCCCCAGCACATCCAGCCAAGATTGATCTTTGCCAGTGATTTCAATTCAATCTCATTCATCTTCCGTCCTCCGCCCGTTTTCCGCCTCTGTGTATCTGTACATTTACTTGTATCTTGTATACATTATGCTTACAGTATACTCATATTTTCTTTAAAAATCAATAATTTATCCCCCGTTTTCACATTTTCATTGTCCATAGAATTAACTTCCATAATACCGGATACCGTCGTCATATATTTTTTTGCCAGACTCCACAAATCTTCCCCATCCTGCACAATATGACCGACGATCCCCGGGCGTTTTACAGAAGCGTCCGTATCGAACTGCCGTTCGGAAACATTCGTGATCATACTTGCCGATATCAGCTTTTTCAAAAAGATATCAAAGGTCAGCACCGCCTTCACTTCGACCGCCTCGCTTCCCGCAAGAGTCACGGCAAGCTGCTCGACATGATACGCCGGACTTGCGCTGACATTTTTCGGAAGATTCGGATATTCCACAAGATACGAAAACGGGATCATCCCTGTCCAACTTCCATATGGCTGTTCGTCATCCGCTCTCAGATAGAGAAAAGAAATATGGAGTATTCCTTCAATCTCCACTCCTTCCTCAGTGTACCGCTCGCTTTCTGCCTGGATACTGCCTTCACTGTGAATAATCTGCAAAAACGTCCTCTTTCAGCTCAGGAAGCGTCAGACGCTCCGCAATCTTACATTTTGCCTGATTGTACATAAGCATTTCCTCATAAATGCCTTCTTTTTTCTCAAGTACGCACTCTCTGTCAAGAGAATACATATCTTTTAATATCTCTGTTTCCACTTCAGAATAAACATTCATTTTCATAGAAAGAGTCGCTTCGATACCAAGAGCTCTCATTTCTCCGTCTCCATCCTGACGGATATCGACGATAGGATCTTCCAGACTTGCCGGATCTGACAGATCATATCTTCCTCTGCGCCTTCGCATGGATCCTTCCCTCATACGGCACGCTCTGTTCAATCCATTCCACTTTTTCTTCCGGTGACAGATACATGCAGAATACTTCCGCCTCGCCCCGTATAAGCAGTTCATCCTGTCCGGGGCGGATTTCCGCTTTTCTTCCGCTTATGTCAAAAAATAAATCTGTCCGATACTTTCTTTCGTTCCCGGCAGTACTATTTCTTCTTTGATACGGTACGTATCTTTTTTTGAAATCTTTAATTCCGACACATTCATCTTCTGTCGTTTTTTGTATACCGGAAAATCACTTTCTGCATCTGTCGTCAATTCTTCATCTCTCATCCGTTCCCTTCCCAGTTCCATTTCCGCAGCTACCCGAAGAGTCAGTTTTCTTGAATGAACGACCGATACAGTAAATTCCGTCCTTTCATTTCGGATAAAAACGTCTCTTCGCCGTCATTTTCCGCATAGATCATCTCTTCAAACGGAATCTTTCCTTCCAACACCGAAAGCGTTGTCTCCCCCTGCGTCATATAAAGGATTTTGTAATACGCTTTTCCTGTTACTTTCACATAGTTTTCCACAGGACGAACATCCTCTGTCTTAAGCTTGGCACTGCTGTACACGATTCTTTGAACAGCTTCTTTCTGCTCGGGCACATTGTAATCTTCATCCAGATAAAACCGGTCAAAAACGGTTTTTCCCTCCTGTGTATAATGAACTGTTTTTTTCGTCAGATCCATCTTTCTCCTCCTCACTTAAACAAAACATCTTTTTTTACATCTTCCGTCTGCACGACTATATAGGGGTATGTTTCTGCTTTTTCTTTTTCCTCCCCTTTTTTCGGACCGATCAGAGTCGTTTTTATACAGACGGCCGTTTCCGTCTCATAAAGTTCCTTCACTTCCACACTATAACCGGTTGTCGGCTGAACCTCGTATCCCTGTGCGATATAGAGGAATCCCTGATCCGAATATGTAATCCGAAACGGTTTCTTCTCTCCTCCTTTGATCATCTCCCGAAGACTTTGGGGAATATCTTCTTCCTCAATCACCTCGTACTTCATATCTCGTATCTTTTCCGTCTCTGCCTGTGTTGAAACACATCCTGTCAGCGCTGCCGTAAACGCTGCGGCACAGATCAGAACCGCTCCGAACACTGCCGCCTTTTGCGTATCTTTTTTTAACAGCTTTCTTTTTGCATATCCTCGGTCCATTCCGATCGAACCTCTGCATTTTTCCATACAAACATATGCGCTGTACACCTTCCTTATGCCTATATCATTCTATCCTTTTATAAGTCTTGTGTTTTCCTATCCTCCGCTGTATAATTACCGTTGTATTGCAAATTTAAGAAGAAAATGAGGTTTATTTATGTTTCGTTTTATTTGTATTGTAATTTTTCTTATATTATTTCTCATCCTTACAATTCCGATCCTCATCGTTGAATGGATCATCGGAAAATTTGCCCCGAACGCCCGCGACATAAGTTCTTTGCGCATCGTACAATGGGGATTCAAAGTGATTTTAAAAATAACCGGAGTAAAAACGACGGTCATCGGAGAGGAAAACATTCCCGACGAAGCGGTTCTCTTTGTAGGAAATCATCGAAGCTACTTCGACATTCTCCTGACATACAGCCGATGCAAACGTCTCACCGGATATGTCGCAAAAAAAGAAATGGAGAAATATCTGACACTTACAACGTGGATGCGTCGCCTGTATTGTCTCTTCCTTGACCGTTCCGATCCAAAACAAGGACTAAAGACTATACTGACTGCTATAGATTACATTAAACGGGGGATTTCAATCTGCATCTTTCCCGAAGGACGCGCAACACAGGAGCGGAGCTTTCCCTTCTTCCGTTTAAAGACGGCGCTTTTAAAATCGCCACAAAAACAGGCTGTCCGATCGTTCCGATCTGCATGAACAACACGGCTGAAATTTTTGAAAATCATTTTCCGAAGATTAGAAAAACCCATGTCGTGATCGAATACCAAAAACCGATCTATCCGGACCGGCTTGATAAAGAAACAAAACGTCATATCGGAGATCACGTAGAATCGATCATCAAAGAAACGATTGAAAAAAATGCAAAATTATATTTTTAAACTCAAATAAAAATATCAAAAAATAAAAAAGCAGTTCCGCTTTTCATACAGACTCATCGAACTGTCTGTAAAACGGAACTGTTTTTTATTTTACTTATTAAAATGATAATTCAGCACAAAATCTCACAAACTTTGATCTGCGATATATTTACATGCCGCAAGCGCCGCCACCGCGCCGTCTGCCGCCGCCGTCGTAAGCTGTCTTACTTCTTTTGTACGGCAGTCTCCCGCCGCAAAAAATTCCCGGATGAGATGTAAGGCAGTCTTCCGATGCGAGAACGAATCCTCCCTCATCTAATTTTACCGTATCTGCAAACGTCTCGTTTTTAGGGATCTGGCCGACTGCGACAAATACACCTGACACATGAAGTTCAAAATCTTTTCCCGTCTTTTTATCATTTAAAATTAATTTTTCCACCATGGATTCTCCGACGAGTTCTTTCACTGTCGCGCTGAGGATAAACTCTACGTTTTCCTTTTCTTTCAGCCGCTTCACACCGCTGTTTTCACCCCGGAACTCATCTCTTCTATGGATCAGATATACTTTACTGCAATAGTCGGAAAGGAATTCCGCATCCTGGATCGCTGTGTTTCCGCCGCCTACTACGGCGACTTCTTTTCCTCTGAAAAACATTCCGTCACATGTTGCACAATAGGAAACTCCCGCCCCTGTCAGCCGCTCTTCATTCGGTACTCCAAGATGTCTGTGCGTCACTCCGGTTGCTAAAACAATACTCCGGCACGGATATTCTTTTTCCGGTGTAACGATTACTTTTACTTCTCCTTCATCACGAATTCCCGTCACCTGCGCCATCTGTGTCTCTGCGCCGAGTTTCATTGCCTGATCGAGCAGATTCATGGAAAATTCGCTTCCGCTCACACTTGCGATCCCCGGATAATTTTCTACATTCGGAGACGAAGTGATCTGACCGCCAAATGTTCCTCCTTCTATAATAATTGTTCTTTTTCCCGCTCTCTGACCATAGATCGCCGCTGTCATTCCGGCAGTCCCGCCGCCGATGATTCCGATATCATACATAATTTTCATCTCCTTTTTTCCTGTCACTAAACGACCTGTTTATTTCTTTCATTCTGCAAAATTCAATTCGCTTCCTTGCTTCTGTAAAAGTCTGTTTTGCAGCACTTTTATTTCTTCGTTATTACATCTTTCTCGATTTATCAGCGCATTACTTTCATAGCTTCGATCACCGCGCTTCTAAGTCCTTTCTCCTCCAGAACGCGGACAGCCTCTATCGTTGTTCCCGCAGGAGAACATACCATATCTTTTAATTCTCCCGGATGTTTTCCCGTATCGAGCACCATCTTTGCACTTCCGTAAACTGCCTGCGCGGCAAATTCATACGCCTGCTTTCTCGGCATTCCTTCCGACACAGCCGCATCCGCCATCGCTTCAATAAACATAAATACATATGCAGGAGCGCTTCCGCTTACGGCAACGACAGCATCGATCATATTTTCCGCCACAATCTCTACTTTTCCGAAAGAACGTAAGATTTTCAACGCATATTCTTTTTCTTCTTCTGTCACCGCATCATTTGCACATGCGGCTGTCATCCCCTCTCCTACAAGCGCCGGTGTATTCGGCATTGCACGAACGATCTTAACCTTTTTTTCAAACTGTTCTTCCAGCCACTTAAGCGTCTTTCCGGGAGCGATCGTAATGATAAGCTGATCTTCTCTTACACAGTCTTTAATCTCCTTGATCGTCTCCGCATAATACTGCGGCTTCACCGAGAGTACAAGAACTTCTGATTCTGACGCCGCTTTCTTATTATCCTCTGTCACATTGATCCCATATGCAGATTGCACTTTGCTTCGGCTTTCCTTTGAAATATCCGCGCCGATGATCTCTTCCGGCTTAAAGATCTCATTTCTGATAATGCCTCCCATGATCGCGCCCGCCATATTTCCTGTTCCGATAAATCCTAATTTCATAATCTTATTCTCCTTTTCCATATTTCTATTTCCTTTTATCTGTCGTCGTTCTATTCAATATTTTCTCTGTTTTATCATTTTTTCAGTTTTTCGTTTTGCTCATTTTTCAATACTTCACCGTAAATTCCCGTTCTTCCTCTAACGGAATCTCTTCAGTATCCATCCATTGAATATCGATGAAACGCCCTTGATTCAAGCCGACAAGCAGTTTATTGATCAGCGCTTCTCTTCCCTGAACTTCCATTGTCACAGTTTGATCCCAGTCGTTGCGAACCCAGCCTGTCAATTCCAAAGACTGCGCGAGATATTTTGCCGTATAACGAAATCCGACGCTTGAACGCGTCCGTGAAAAACGATCCGTTTTCTGATCTCTGCCATATTACCGCCTCCTCAATTTCTGAAAATATATGCTTCAATCATAGAAATGAATTTACGAACCCTTTTCTATTATACTCTAGTTTCATATTAAACCAATAAAAACTTTTTAACAGTGACTATATCACAAATGAAATCATAAAAATCATATTATAGAAACCGCACTAAAAACATATTAAAGTTTATGCATAATACATAAAACAACAAGTGAATCCCAAAATTTTTCGTGTCATTCTTCCAACTTTATGCTATACTCAAACACAAGACATACGTTCTGACTGCAAAGGCATCCTCCTGAGCAAAAAGGCGCACATATGGAATATCAGAGGGACTCTCCCTCTTTCTTTGTATATCCGCGCGCCTTTTCAGGCGCGCTTTTTACAATGTCTGCAAACGAAAGTCCGAACTTGTCTGAAACCTTGTCAACTGCTTACACTATACGAATTATAACAAGGAGACATACTATGGACACTAGAATCGCTCTTATCGGCGTTCTTCTCGAAACCCGAGAATCCGTCGATAAACTAAACCATCTTCTAAGCGACTACGGAGAATATGTAATCGGAAGAATGGGACTGCCATACAAAGAAAAAGGAATCCATATTATCAGTATCGCCGTAGACGCCCCGAACAATATCATCAGCGCCCTTTCCGGCAAACTCGGAATGCTTCCGGGCGTCAGCACGAAAACGATCTACGGCAAAACAACGTAACTTATTTGTAACAGCTATATGATCCAAACGCCCGCTTATGAGTAAAACAGCGGCGTCAGCCGCGATAAGCACGCAGTACGGTTTTACGAATGGCGCGAACTGAACTGTCACACTTATTTTTCTGCGAGAGGACACGACTATGACCGAAAAAAACGATACAAAACAACTGATTGACCGATTAGAAGCAACCCGTAATCTTTCCAGAGACGAATGGATCCGCCTGATTCAAAACAGAACGGCCGATGATGCAGACTATTTATTTGAACGGGCACAGGCCGTCCGCACACGCCATTATGGACGCAGCGTATACATCCGCGGACTGATCGAATTTACAAATTATTGTAAAAACGACTGCTTCTACTGCGGAATACGAAAAAGTAACAGAAATGCCAACCGTTACCGTCTGACAAAAGAGCAGATACTCTCCTGCTGTGAGATGGGATATGCTCTCGGCTTTCGGACGTTCGTTCTGCAAGGCGGTGAGGACGGTTCATTTACGGATGACCGGCTGACTGATATTATTTCTTCTATACGAACGCGATGGAGTGACTGCGCGATCACACTCTCAATCGGAGAACGTTCTTATGAAAGCTACAAGCAACTTTATGACGCCGGAGCGAATCGCTTTCTTTTAAGACATGAAACATACGATGACACGCATTACGGAAAGCTTCACCCCCCTGCCTTAAGCGCCGCCAGACGAAAGCAATGTCTTTTTGATCTAAAAAAGATCGGCTATCAGGTCGGCACCGGATTTATGGTCGGATCGCCTTATCAGACTTTTGAAAATCTGGCAGACGATATGCTGTTTTTAAAAGAACTCAATCCACAGATGGTCGGGATCGGTCCTTTCATCCCCCATCATGACACCCCGTTTGCAGATCAAAAGGCCGGAAGCGCTGATCTAACGCTGTTTCTGCTCGGATTGATCCGTCTGCTTCTTCCGAAAGTCCTTCTCCCTGCCACGACCGCTCTTGGCACGATTGATTCCGACGGCCGCGAAAAGGGAATTCTTGCCGGAGCGAACGTGATCATGCCGAATCTTTCTCCGCCGCAGGTGAGAGAAAAATATTTACTTTACGACAGTAAACTGTGCACCGGTGACGAAGCCGCCGAAAGCCTTCGTTCTTTAAAGCAGAGAATACAAAATATCGGATATGAAATCACAGTTCCAGAGGAGATTCCCTGAACATATAAAAAGCACTTTCATCCGAAACATTTTCCCTGTCTGAAAGCAGATAAAACGATTTAAAATTCCGAAAAATAATATTAAAAATTAAAAGGAGACTCAACTATGTACGATGTAAATTCAAAACATGCAGATGATTTTATCAATCATGAAGAAATTCTCGAAACGCTCGCCTATGCAGATGAGAATAAAAATAACATGAAACTGATCGATGCGATCATTGAAAAAGCAAAAAAACGAAAAGGGCTGACACATCGGGAAGCATCAGTTCTTCTCGCCTGTTCGGACGAAGAAAAAACAAAGAGATCTATAAGCTTGCAGAACAGATCAAAAAAGATTTCTACGGAAACAGAATCGTAATGTTTGCTCCTCTTTATCTGTCAAATTATTGTGTCAACGGCTGTACTTACTGCCCGTACCACGCGAAAAACAAACATATTATGAGGAAACAGCTCTCTCAGGAAGAGATCCGAAGAGAAGTCATCGCACTTCAGGACATGGGGCATAAACGGCTTGCTTTGGAAGCAGGCGAAGATCCTGTCCGCAATACGATGGACTATTACTTAGAATCGATCAAAACGATTTACAGCATCAAACATAAAAACGGCGCGATCCGCCGTGTCAATATTAATATTGCGGCTACGACAGTCGATAATTACCGCCTGCTCAAAGAAGCCGGCATCGGAACGTACATCTTGTTTCAGGAAACATACCATAAAGAAAGCTATCTTGAACTGCATCCGACCGGACCAAAACACGACTACAACTATCACACCGAAGCGATGGACCGCGCCATGGAAGGCGGCATAGACGACGTCGGTCTGGGTGTTCTCTTCGGACTGGACAAATACCGCTATGAATTTGCCGGGCTTCTCATGCATGCCGAGCATCTGGAAGCGGCGTTCGGAGTCGGTCCGCACACGATCAGCGTTCCTCGTCTGAAACACGCCGACGATATCGATCCCGATCAGTTTGACAACGGAATCGACGACGATACTTTTGCCAAGATCGTTGCCTGCATCCGAATCGCCGTTCCATATACGGGAATGATTATCTCTACCCGCGAAAACCAGAAAACACGGGAGCGCGTCCTTCATCTTGGAATCTCCCAGATCAGCGGCGGATCACGAACCAGCGTAGGAGGGTACTGTGAACCGGAACCTGAAGATGCCAAATCCGAACAGTTTGACGTCAGCGATACCCGCACACTTGACGAAGTTGTCCGCTGGCTTATGGAAATGGATTACATCCCAAGTTTTTGTACCGCATGTTATCGTGAAGGAAGAACCGGAGATCGGTTTATGTCTCTTTGCAAAAGCGGACAGATCCAAAACTGCTGTCATCCGAACGCTCTCATGACACTGAAAGAATATTTGATGGATTATGCGTCTCCTGAGACAAAGGCAATCGGAGACCGGCTGATCGACAGAGAAGTTCTCAATGTTCCGAATGAGAAAGCGCGTGCCGTCGTTTTGGAAAATCTGAAACTGATCGAGCAGGATAACAGAAGAGATTTTCGTTTCTAAATTTATTTTCTTGTGATATAATGAGCGTTGGCAGACGGAAGCCGCAGTAAAAACCACTTCTGCTTCCTCTGCAAATTTACGATACAGACGAAAGCAGTTTCATCGTTTCGTCTTATGCATGGCAATGAAAAGAGGGAATAACCATGAGCGCACAAAATCTCACCTTGCTGACAGATCTTTACGAACTGACAATGATGCAGGGATATTTTGAATCGCAGGCAAACGAAACGGTCATTTTCGACGTGTTTTTCCGCGAAAATCCAAACAAGGGCGGATACTCTGTCATGGCCGGTTTAGAGCAGGTGATCGAATATATTAAAAACTTGAATTTTTCTTATGAAGACGTAGATTATCTAAGGGGACTCGGACTGTTCAGCGAGGACTTCCTCCACTACTTGAGCGGATTCCACTTCAGCGGCGATATTTATGCCATTCCTGAAGGCAGCGTCATCTTTCCGCGGGAACCGCTCGTGAAAGTGATCGCCCCTATCATGGAAGCGCAGTTAGTCGAAACCGCGATCTTAAACATTATCAACCATCAGTCTTTGATCGCAACAAAGGCTTCCCGCGTTGTCCACGCGGCACAGGGAAACGGCGTGATGGAATTCGGTCTGCGCCGCGCCCAGGGACCTGATGCAGGTCTTTACGGGGCAAGGGCAGCCATGATCGGAGGTTGTGTCGGAACGTCCAATGTTCTCGCGGGAAAAATGTTTGACGTTCCTGTTCTCGGAACACATGCACACAGCTGGATCATGAGTTTTCCTGACGAATATACGGCATTTAAAGAATACGCCAGACTGTATCCTGACGCCTGTACGCTTCTCGTAGACACATACGACACATTAAAATCAGGTGTTCCGAATGCGATCCGTGTATTTCAGAAAATGAAAGATGCCGGAATCCATCCGAAAAGTTACGGAATCCGTCTTGATTCCGGCGATCTTGCCTACCTTTCCAAAAAGGCACGGAAAATGCTCGATGAAGCCGGATTTCCTGACGCAGTTATCGCCGCGTCAAATGATCTGGACGAATTTTTGATCAACGATCTGAAAATTCAGGGAGCTGCCATCACTTCATGGGGTGTCGGAACGAATCTGATCACATCAAAAGACTGTCCGTCATTCGGAGGGGTTTACAAACTTGCCGCCATCCAAAATAAAGACGGGGAATTTGTTCCGAAAATCAAGATTTCCGAAAATATAGAAAAAATCACCAATCCCGGAAACAAAACGATCTATCGCATTTATGATAAAGATACAGGAAAAATCCGCGCCGATCTAATCTGTTTTGCAGATGAAACTTACGATACTTCTGAAGATCTGCTTCTTTTTGATCCGAATTCCACATGGAAAAAGACACGGCTTGAAGGCGGCACATATACAATGAAAGAGATTTTAAAACCGATCTTTATCCGTGGTGAATGTAAATACACTTCTCCGTCCGTAAAAGAGATTGCCTCTTTCTGCGAACAGGAGAAAAATACTCTGTGGGATGAGACAAAGCGTCTCTTTAACCCGCACAAAGTATATGTAGACCTTTCACAAAGACTTTATGATACAAAAACCGAACTGTTAAATAACGTAAACCGATAGGAACAACTCTCTTATGAATCTATATCAGATCGACGACTTAGAGACTTAACCGAAACGTTCCATATTATAATTTAATGAAACTAAACGAATATCTGAAAATCAAATAAACAAAAACGAATATCTCGAAATCAAAGGAGTATAAACAATTATGAAAATCATCGTACTCGCCGGAGGACTAAGCACTGAAAGAGACGTTTCTCTTGCTTCTGCCGCCGGCATCTGCCGTACATTAATCGAAAAAGGTCATGACGCTTTTCTTCTTGACGTATTTTTAGGGCTGGAACACGCTCCCGAACATTTGGAAGACGTATTTACCCTTCCCGGTCACGGTCTTGAGATTGCGAAAAACATCAGTTGTGAAGAACCTGATCTTGCCGCTGTAAAAGCATCCCGGCCTGATCAATCCGACTGTTTCTTAGGACCAAACGTCATTGAATTATGTCGTCTGGCAGATATCACATTTCTCGGACTTCACGGCGGTGAAGGAGAAAACGGAAAACTTCAGGCTACTTTTGACCTGCTCGGTATCCGCTACACAGGTCCCGATTCTCTCGGCTGCGCCGTCGCTATGGATAAAGGACTGACAAAACAAGTCTTTCTCCAGGCAGGCATCGACACGCCGGCAGGCGTTACCATTCACAAGAAATCAAAAGACCGCTCTCTTGCTTTAACAGGTCTTTCCCTTCCTGTCGTTATAAAACCATGTTCTGGAGGTTCGAGCATCGGGGTATATATCGTCAGTACAGAAGAAGAATATGCAGAAGCTTTGGAAAAATCCTTTTTCTATGAGGATGAAGTCGTTGTAGAAGAGTATATAAAAGGACGTGAATTTGCATGTGGCGTAATTGACAACGAGGCGCTTCCTCCGATCGAAATCATACCGAAAACAGGATTTTTCGATTATGCGAATAAATATCAGGCGGACGCGACTTTAGAAGTATGCCCTGCGGACATTCCCGAAGAGACAGCTTCCCGGATGATGGAACTTACCGTAAAAGCATTCCGTGCGCTGAAACTCAACGTATACAGCCGCGCCGATTTTCTTCTGGATGAAAAAGGAAATCTTTACTGTCTGGAAATGAACACTCTGCCGGGCATGACCGCAGCCAGCCTGCTGCCGAAAGAAGCGAAAGCGGCAGGAATCGAATACGGCGATCTGTGTGAACTGATCATCAAAAAATCGTTAGAAGCGCGTTATTAATACATGTTGTTTAAGAAAGGCAGGAGCTATCTTATGAAATATATGTCATTACAGGAAATTGCCGCAGCCTGCGGCGGTACATACTACGGCGGATCTGAATTTCTCCCCCGTGAAGTAAGCAGCGTCGTCATCGACAGCCGTAAAGCAGAAAAAGACAGTCTGTTTATCGCGATCCGGGGGGCACGCGTCGACGGACATTCCTTTATTCCGAAAGTAATGGAACAAGGAGCGCTCTGCGCCGTTTCCGAAGAAGATCTCGGAGATGTTCCTTATTCTTATATTAAAGTGGCGTCATGTGAACAGGCTTTAAAAGATATCGCAGAACACTATCGGCGTTCCCTTGATATCAAAGTTGTAGGCATTTCGGGAAGCGTCGGAAAAACGAGCACAAAAGAAATGATCGCCTCTGTCCTGTCACAAAAATATTCGGTTCTGAAAACAGAAGGAAACTTTAACAATGAGATTGGGCTTCCTCTTACTGTTTTCAACCTCCGTAAGGAACATGAAATCGCGGTTCTTGAGATGGGGATCAGCGGCTTCGAAGAGATGACGCGCCTTGCGAAAGTTGCCCGGCCGGACATCTGCGTTCTCACAAATATCGGTGTCGCCCATATGGAAAATCTAGGTTCAAGAGACGGGATCTTAAAAGCAAAAACAGAAATGTTTGCTTATATGAATGAAAACGGAACAATAATCTTAAACGGAGACGATGACAAACTGCGCGGATATTCTCCCGAAAACGGAATCACGCCTGTCTACTTCGGTCTTGATGAAAGCTGCGGTTTTCACGCCGAAAATATTTCCGGCAAAGGTTTAAACGGAACGGACGCACAGTTTTTCACACCAAATTCTTCTTTTACGGCACATATCAACATCCCGGGCGCTCACATGGTGTACAACGCGCTTGCGGCTACCGCAGTCGGATACGCTCTTGGTATGACAGACAGGGAAATCTGCGCAGGAATCGAAGCAAATGTTCCGATTGCCGGACGCAATAACCTGATCCGTGCGCCCCATTTTACGATCATCGACGACTGCTACAACGCAAACCCTACTTCTATGAAAGCGTCTCTCGATGTTCTTGCCTTTGCAGATACTCGCAAAGCAGCAATACTCGGAGATATGTTTGAACTCGGAGAAAACGAAAAACAGATGCACCGCGAAGTCGGCATTCACGCCGTCAGAAAAGGCATCGATGTTTGATCTGCATCGGCAGTTTGATGAAGTCGGCGGCAGACGGAGCGTTGGAATATCTTGAGCAGCAAAAAAACGCAGAACATACCGAAGAGACGCTTCGTCTTCTGCGCATTTTCCGACTCAGATCTGCCATTTCGCCACAAAGGCAGATTTTCTGCGCGAGGCGAAAGAACTTTTAAAAGAAGGCGATACCGTACTTGTAAAGGCTTCACACGGAATGGAGTTTCCGGAAATCGTCGAATTTTTACAGCAATAATATTATATTTTGATAAAGCATAGGAGAAGGATTATGAAATATCAGGTTCTCGTCCTTGATCTGGACGGCACTTTGACCAATTCAAAAAAGGAAATTACCGCGCCGACAAAACAGGCGCTTCTTGAGATTCAGGAAGCCGGCCGCACTGTCGTTCTTGCCAGCGGGCGGCCGATCAACGGTGTTGCGCCTCTTGCAAAAGAACTTCAGATGGATACTTTCGGCGGATACATGCTCTCCTTTAACGGCGCACGTATTACAAAATGTTCCACAGGCGAGATCATTTACAATAAAACGATCCCAAAAGAAATCATCCGTCCGGTCTGGGAATACGTAAAGACATTTCCGGGACTGGATATCATCTCTTACGATGACACTCATATTTTCTCAGGGATTTGTCCGAACAAATATGTAGAAATAGAATCGGGAATAAACAATATGGAAATTGTTCCAACGGACGACTTTCCATCCGCCCTTGATTTCCCGGTAAATAAGCTGCTCATCTGCGGCGATCCGAAAACACTTGAAACGATGATCGAACCGCTCCGCAAGCAGTACCACGGCTTTTAAATATCTATCTTTCCGAACCGTTTTTCTTGGAGATCATGCCGAAAAACATTGACAAAGCGCAGTCTCTCCAAAAGCTGTTAAACAGCATCGGTCTGACCGCTAATGAGATGATCTGCTGCGGCGACGGCTTCAACGATCTGTCCATGATCGAATATGCCGGTCTTGGAGTCGCCATGGAAAACGCACAGCCGATCATAAAAGAAACCGCCGACTTCATCACTCGTTCCAATGACGAAGACGGCGTACTCCATGTGATCGATACGTTTATGCGATAAAGAAATCTTTTATATCGGCTCACACATACAATCTGTAAGAGCTGTCACGATACTTTTTCAGGAAAAGAAAAGTTCCATCACTTCCTGTGCCGGCATTTCTTTTCCTGTAAACAGTTCAAACGCCGCAGCTCCCTGCCAGAGCAGCATCCCGATTCCTCCGACTGCGGCTTTACAGCCTGCCTCTTTTGCTTTTTTTATAAGCAGCGTCTCTCTCGGATTATACACGACGTCCGCAACAGCCAGATCTTTATGAAGTAATTCTTCCGGAACGGGAAGCACGTTTTCCAAAGGACTCATTCCGGCGCGTGTTGCATTGATCAAAGATCGCTTCCGGCGATAGCTTCTCCTAATTTTTTCTCATCATCAATATCTTCAATATAGATTTTTTTCATCGACGGTACTGCTTTTTTAATCTTTTCTACCGTTTTTTCTCCGTTTGCGAAAAATTCATCCTTCCGGTTAAATATCGCAATCTCTGACGCTTTATCAAGCGCCGCCTGTACTGCGATCGCAGTCGCCGCTCCGCCTGTACCAAGCAAAACGATCTTCTTTCCCTCTATCCCGACTCCTTGTTCCTTCAGATTGCGGACAAATCCGATCCCGTCTGTAATATGCCCTGTCATCGTTTTGTCCTCTTCCACAACGACGGTGTTACACGCTCCGACAAGTTCCGCCGCAGGGGACAATCTGTCTACAAGCTGTGCCGCCGCGGTTTTGTTCGGCATCGTTATGTTAAAACCGCCTACGTTTAATGTGCGGAATGCGTCAATCGCATCTTTTGTTTTCTCCAGCGGTATGTCAAACGCAAGATACGCCGCATCGATCCCTAGCTTTTCAAAACTGTAGTTGTACATAGCCGGAGACCCCGAATGGCCTACCGGTGAACCGATCAGCGCGTAAAGCCTTGTATGTCCGTTAATTCTTCTTTCCATCTTTTCTCCCTCCATGATCATGCGCTCTCAAAACAGGCGCACTGCAAATATGGATACAGTATATCACAACTTTTTGTTTACTTCAACACTTTAAAGTGTGAATAAAATTCGTTAAAATAAAAATCGAATTAAAATGCATACATTTATCCCGTGTCACCCCATGTTACTAACGCGTTGTCGTTTTGTCTTAATGAATTGCCCCTTTTTAAAAAATGTGCTATCTTATTCCAAAAGAAAGGAGATTTACGAAAATATGAAAAACAGTTTTTCTTTTCTCGCAAAACATATTTCATGGAAATACATTGTACTTATCTTAATCCTTATTTATATTATCCTCCTTACTGTTCCTTATCTGCCGCATAAAACTGTATCGGAAGAATACAAAGAAAAAGATGCGGCAGCCGAATATTATTCCGACACATCCGGGACAGAGCGCATCGCCTACATCACTGATAATAACGACGCTCTTTTGTATCGGCTCGGTATGATCGAAGAAGCAGAAAAATCCATCATTTTATCGACCTTTGATTTTAACGATGATGAGGCGGGGCAGGATATTCTTTCCGCCTTACTAAACGCCGCGGACCGGGGCGTCGATATCCGTGTTATCGTCGATGGAATCAGCGGATTTATGGATGTACAGCACAATCCGTGGTTTCTTGCTTTAGACGCTCATAAAAACGCTCAGGTCCGCATTTATAATCCTGTGAATTTTTTGAAACCATGGGATATGCAGGCCCGCCTTCATGACAAATATCTGATCATCGATGACCAGATGTATACACTTGGCGGACGCAACACAACAAACCTGTTTCTCGGAGATTATTCAAAAGGAAAAAACATCGACAAGGAGCTGTTTGTTTACGAAACAGATCCGGGCAAAAATATGCAAAACACTTCTATGTCCCAGCTTCAGACTTATTTTGATTCCATATGGGATTCTTCTGACAGCAAACCGTGCCGTGGCTCAAGAAACGGAAAAAAGACGGTCGAAAAAACAGAAGCTCTGAAAAAACATTACAAAGAGCTACAGAAAAAATATCCTGCCGCATACGAAAAACAAAACTGGGAAGAACTGACATTTGAGACAAATAAGATCACTCTTTTGAGCAATCCGATCGAATCAGAAAACAAAGAACCGTGGATGTGGTACTCTCTTCACCGGCTTATGATGTCCGGAAAACAGGCGACGATCTACACCCCTTACATTATATGCGGCAGGGAAATGTACGACGATCTTCTCAGCTCACAGATAATAACGTCTCTGTCGAGATCATTACAAATGATGTCGCAAAAGGCGCCAATCCGTGGGGCTGTACAGATTACTTAAATGAAAAAGAAAAGATATGGAGAACCGGTGTGAAAGTTTACGAATATATGGCTCCCCATTCCTGCCATACGAAAGCCGTTCTCATAGATGACCGCATGAGTATCGTCGGTTCTTACAATCTTGACATGCGAAGCACATATCTTGATACCGAATTAATGCTTGCCGTCGATTCAACCGAATTAAACGCAATTATACGAAAAGAAGCCGAACATGATAAAACCTTTTCAAAAACGATGGAAAACGGAAAATATACCTACGGGGAAAATTACAAAACAAAAGAATTAAGCACCGGAAAGAAATTATTCTACGCAACATTAAGACAAATTATCAAACCGCTCCGAAGATTCTTATAGACAACTTTATTAAAAACTCTTTATAGACAAAACTTTTATGATTAAATTTTTACAGCCGAATTTCTTATGATCGATATCTTCTCTGATCGGATTTATCTGCACGGAAACGAGAATCACAAATCAGGCATCCCTTGTACCTTCCCGAGAACTGTTCCCATGCAGATAAACCGGTCTTTCGGCTTTACTACTACATCCTGTTCCAATACGTTCAATGCTTTCAGCTTTTTCTCTTCATTTTCCTGATATAATAATCTCAAATAATAAACTTCATTTACTAAGAAAATTCCTATTTCATTTTGACCTGCTTTTTTTCGGTCAATGCGATCACATCCCCGTTCCGAAAAACAGGCTCGTATCTGTCTGTCTGAAGCTGCAGGCAAAATTCCATGCCGTCTATCATATTCTCCTTGCGTACACGGAATTCAAAATATTCTGCTCTTTTTTTACAAATCGCATCAATCCCTCCTCCCATATCTTTCATACACGGAAAAGAAATCCATTCTTCCTGCTGCATTCTCGAATACTCTTCTTCGATCACCATACGAACAAGTTTTTTTCCCGCTGCTCGTCAACTGCCTGTACTTTTCAAGAGCATATATCT
>ENA-OUNI01000289-OUNI01000289.1-human-gut-metagenome-genome-assembly--contig:-NODE-289-length-23545-cov-3.247630_pt1 | contig 23545 bp, 34 predicted proteins | sample MGYA00242499_ERZ504580 | MGnify/ENA primary metagenome ERZ504580 (study PRJEB26092, sample SAMD00036315) | human gut metagenome | host: Homo sapiens | study: EMG produced TPA metagenomics assembly of... | reverse complement strand
GGTTGATTCCCAAGCAAATCAAAGCTGTTCTGTTTAACTTTTGCCCAGCTAAATCTGTTTGCCATAAAATAGAAAGCACCAGAAAAAAGAGAGTATAATCCATATAAACATCACAAGCGACAAATTACGTACACCAACAGGAAGACCGGAAGATCTGATCATGATGTCTAGAGCTGGATTATCTGAAATCTTCATTCCATAATTGATTCCACCAAATATACAAAAATATAAATAACCAACTATATACAAAGTTGAAAATATTATCAATCGTTTCTTATTCTTTACTTTCAAATTTTATTCCTCCCAAAATTCCGATTTGCAAAACCGGGAGCCATCTTAATCAAACAATGCTCTCAGCCACGCCCAAAGCCTCAAAATGATAACGTGGTTTCCCCACGCTTCTTTTGCCATACTCGATAGCTTCTTTCGGGCAATAGCAAATACAGGCCATGCAATGCGTACAATTTGCCCCCCAGACAGGTTTATCCTTATCCAGACGGATGTTATTCAATGGGCACAGCTGCACGCATTTTCTGCAGCCGATACAGGCATCACTTACCGTAAAAGCATCTGCCTTGACGATTTTCTTGTAGAAAATGGGATTTACCGCGCTGCTCATAAAGCGGTCATACAAATTATTTCGCGGTGCGGGAAATTCCATCCCATTGCGGATACAGTCAATGATGCTTCGGATAGCGGGCTTTGCGTTCTCGACAATCGCTTTTGCTTCCTGCTTATCCGGTGCCGGGAACAAAGCAATATAATTCTCCGGCATAACGATTTGGGCCGTGCCCATGTAGGTAAGGGCTTTCTGTGCGGCAAGCTCCCGGTTGTATTTTGCTGCATTGCCGATCTCGCTGCCGCAATCCATCACGAACCAGATGCGCTTTGCGCCAACCAATTCCGCTTTTCCAAGCCAGCCGGAAACAATATGCGGAATACGCCAAGCATAGGTGGGCGTGACCAATATTACATTTTCCTCTGTCTGAACAGACGAGGTGTCTCCAGTTTTGATGCGCTCATTAAGATTGAGGCAATCTGTTTCGAGCGCAGATGCGATACATTTTGCAATATATTTGCTGTTGCCCGTGCCGGAATAGTACAGAACCATCTTCAATCTGCCTCCATATCTCCGCACAAACGGTCTGTCACAAGCGCCTTGCAGCGTTCCCGGTGGGCAATATGCAGCGGATGATTTTGAAATGCTTGTAAGGCATCTGCATCCCGCAGTTCGGAATAGAACACGAGATCGTACTCTCCACCGGCAGTGTTTGTATTGATTTCTGCGCAGCGGAGGCCATCAATATGACCGACCATTGTCGCAACGGATTTTTGCAGGAACGCCAATGCTTCCGCTTCTTTGTGTTCCGCTTTAACCGTGTCAGTGTATTTCCAAAATAAAATGTGACGGATCATAGCAATTTCACTCCACAAATTTAGCCATGTACTTCAGATTTCGAACAAAATGTCCCTGTTCTTTGGAAAACAATCACGAATATCCGTGGTTGGGCTGTCTGCAAACTTGTCTAGGGCATCTGCCTGTAATTATTGTTTTGCTGATTCCGCCTCCATCATAAGGCGGTCAAAATCGCTTTGGTACTGCCTGTCCTGTATAACGCGGTACTTTTCAAATTCACTTTCTGCGAAAGCCTTTGCGATTGCTGCTGTAACCTTTCCTTTATCTTTTAGAATTTCGGCATCGTTGAATTGCAGGAAAGCGTCCAGTTTCTCTGCCCAGTCCTGCATCGTCATAGGAATATGCCGCCGTGCTTGGCGCGTTGCATAGTCAAGGTACATTGTTACAATCTCATTCAGTTCTTGTAACTCATCTTGCTGCAAATAGTTCTTTGCAACAGAAACATCGGCTTTCACGATTTTCCCATTTGGGGCATTCTTCCATAAGGTCAACACCATGTGGTCTTTTGTGTGGTCTGCCCGTTGCACAATTGACGGAATTGTGTGGCACGGGTGGAATTGGTGCGGTAGCCAACAGCAATAATGGCGGGCAGGGAGTAGAATTTGTAGTGATAGGTCTTGCCATTATCTGCAACTTGTGCAAATTTTGCACAAGTTGTACTTTCGGATAATTCATTTTCCGCAAAATATTCCGCAGATGTTTGGCAACAACACTGCGGTCAACATCAAACAGTTGTCCGATGCCTTTTTGCGTCAGCCAGACCTCGTGATCCTGAACGCGAACTTCTATGCCATCTGTCTCTGAATCTTTCGTGAACACAAGAAAATCTGCTGTGCTGTTACGAACATACCGTTCTGTGCCTGCCATCGCTGCTCTCCTTACATCAGTACAATGTAAGAATAGTATATCATGCTTTACAATAAGAGCAAAGACCATTTTCACGATTTTCCATACAAATGGACTTATCTCTCATCATGTTCATTTTCTTGTGTATCATGCTGATGTTCCTCTCCCATACATTTGGCATACAATTCTGGTGTGCATTTGAGAGTAATCGGCTCCGGATATAGCTCAAGGAAAATCAGGGGTGAGTGATATTTTTTCTCATATTTTGCAATTTGACTATCCGTCAAACTTATCAGATCTTTACCACCGTCTCCACATATCAGAAACGGACCTGCGAAGAAATCCTTTGGACCATATAAGCGGTTCGGTGGTATCACCTCATTGCTTCCGCGCAGAAATGCACAACTACATAAACAAAAAAGCAGAGAGTCATCCGTAAGAGGATAACTCTCTGCTTTTTGTAAAGCCTTTTCTGCACAAGTTTGGTGTCAATGTGGTGTCAAATCAGCCAAACCGGGTTGATAAAAGGCGTAGAATCAATGCTTTTTAGTCGATAGGTTTCATCGTGGGGACTTTATTAGGAACTGATTCACAACACTTCGTGATGCTTTATTATCACTGTTTTATGTGATTCCCAAATATTCGTGATCCTTCGTGAATCACCATTACTCTCGCGTATTTGATGTCAATTTGCTGTCCTTGGAGAATTTTTGCTGTCAGAAGAAATACTCAGTAAGAGCACTTCTTCGCTGATTAAAAAACATCCAGTGTTGCAGCCAATCGTTCAAACGATTCCTGCTTTTTCTCTTCGGTTGCTTCGGCATAAATGTCCATCGTTGTCTGAATGTCTTTATGCCCCATGACCGATTGGATGACCTTCAGGTTGGTCTCTTTTTCGCAAAGCCTTGTACAGAATGTGTGACGCAAATTGTGTGCAGAAAGTCTGGAAGCAAAACCGCATTACGGTGCTGTTTCTTTGATGCCACTTCTTCGCCCGCATTGTAATCTGCAATGATTCGCTTGATAGCACGATTTACAGATTGCGGATTGGGAACATTGCCGAAACGGTTACAGAAGATGAAACCTGTCATACCATCAATCTCCAAATCGTTCCAGCCGGATTCTTTCTGTTCCTCATGCAGCATTTCAAAGGCATCTTTCACGGCATCAAGCATCGGAATTGTCCGAATGCCAGCATTCGTTTTAGGCTTTGAGATATGCTGAATAGAACTGCGGTTCTCGCCCACCGGGTAATAAACTAGGCTATGATTGATGTTGATAGTACGCCGCTCATAGTCCAGATCATCCCAGTGCAAGCCCAATGCTTCACCGATGCGACAGCCCGTTCCCAGCAGCACCGTAAACAGCGGCCACCAGTGGCAGTAGACCGGGTGATTGGCGATATGCTCCATGAACGCCCGCTGCTGTGGAATCGTCAGAGCATGGCGTACACCGGTGGTCTGTTCGGAGCTTTTCTTTATCTCTGTCAGCACACCATCGGTGGGGTTCTTCCGAATAATTTCGTCTCGAACCGCCAACTGAAAGGTGGGATGAAGAAGTGTATGTTTTCTCGCACCTTGGCACGCTCGCGAATTTCCGGTCGTGGCGCTGCTTCCCCAATGCGGTACAAACAGAGGACGCTATTCTCTTTTTCGGAGGCTTTTAACCCTCCTATAGTATAAGAGAACACGTTCCCGGAAATTTTCGCAGAATTTTTCAAATTTCTTCTAAAAAAGTTAAAAGTATTCGAAGCTGCGCATCTTTGTGATTGAAATATAATAGTTGGATGAAGCTGATTGGACAGTATTGTATTTCAATGGCTTAAAGATAAAGAAAGTTGCTGGAGAAAAAATTCTCCAGCAACTTTGTCTTTTATGAATAAAGGCAATTTTTTGTTTAACTATTCTCACTATTATTTGGCTTAGTTATTTTTTTCTTCTTTGGAGAAACCAGTTTGTGACCGGAATAAATGGACATGCCCATACAAAGCAATGAAGAATAGGCAAAGTATTTATGCACAGTCATAGATTTTTTGATTCCAGAATAAATGCATCCCAACATACAGAAAAGTGCGCCTAAGGACCAGTATTTATGTGATTTCATGATTTGATACCTCCTTTGATTTAACTGATTCAATTATAACGCTTTTTTTACGAAAACGCAACGCCTGTACGGGCTGTCCAAGCCGCAGCTCGAATTTCTGCGCAACGCCAGCGAGGGACACGGCATTATCAAGATGGGCAACAGTGTACTGCCGTTCACCAATCTGGAACCCAAGGATAGTGATGTCTATCAGCTCATCACAACGGAACCGGGAGAAAGGAAGAAACAAGAATGATTTTGCATAAAGAAAAGGCGGGCCGAAGCCCGCCTTAGAGTCAGTGGCAGTTTAGTGCTGCCAGATATTGTTTTCCAGATCACGCAGACGCGCTTTGTAGTCGTTAATAAGCGTCTGCGTGTTTTCTGTATCGGGAAAGCTGACCATATAGCCATCCTCAGATTCGTGAAAACCGACAATGCCCGTATAACAGCAACAGCCGTCACGGCGGGTAAAACCGTGACGGCTGTTCAGGGATTCGCTGTGACCTATTCCGTTTTTGCGGTCAAGCGCTGTTTATCTGCGGCGCTTCTTTTTGAAAATCATGAAACCGCCAGCCAGCGCTATGCCGCCGGCAATCGGCAGCATGACCCACCATACAGGGGGCTTTGCTGCAGGGGCCGGGCTGCTTTCCGGTTTTGCAGTGGCAGCAGGTGCGGGGGTCGCGCTGCTGTTCGGCTTTGCAGTAGCAGTGGGTGCGGGGGTCGCAGACGCTGCGTCCTTTTCAAAAATTGCCTTGACCTCCACGTCGCCGTCCGGCATGGTGAATCTGTCGTTCTCGATGGTCACACCGCCGCTGACAACCTGCCACTCTTTAAAATGGTAGCCCGCATTCGGTGCGGCGCTCAAGGCGATTTCCGTACCTGCCGCCGCGGTGGAGGGGTCTGCAGAGGCGGTGCCGTTGCCGTCCGTTGTTACGGTGACAGCATACGTTTGCACCTGCCGCGCCACCAAGGCAGACTGCCATGCAGAGAGGTTTCCGGCGCTGTCCTGCGCGCGGATATACAGGGCATCGCTGGTTTGCTGTTCCTTCAGCGTTCCTTGGATTGCAAAGCTGCCGTCCGCCGCAGCATAAACGCTTTCGTTATTTTCCCCGTAAAGGATTTCGCTGCCGGCATCCGCTGTGCCGGTGATTTGATAGGTACCCGCAGCCCTGTCCGCATAGAAGATCGGTGCAGAAAGGGTCAGCACAGGGGCGGTGGTGTCCCTGCTTACCAGCAGGAACACGCTGGTCACGTCCTTGTCCTTCACACCGTTTACACGTAGCATCAGCGTGCCGGTAAAATCAGGGATGGCAAAGGTGTTCGACCCGTCCGATGTGAGGTTCGTTTCGGTATCCATGCGTGTCACCGTGATGCTGTCGGCACCCTCGCAGGTCACGGCAAGGGAATTGCTGCCGCCGCCCACATAGGCATGGTACACGCCGTTTTCGTCCGGCGCACAGGCTGTGCCGTTCACCGAAAGGGCAAGGTTCAGCGGCGTGTACTTCGGCAGATATTCCTCGGTAGATGTGGTTTCTGCGCTGTAATACTTTGCGCCGTCCTCCGGCTCCCGGTAGGCGCTTACACCGACCTTGTAGGTTTGGTTTGCCGTCAGATTTTTGGATTCTGCCGTTTCCTCGCCGCCCACGGTCAGCGCCATATCAATGGCGGTGGTGTCCTTGTCCAGGTCATAGCCAAAGCCGGTATCGACCCAGCCACCGTTCTGTTGCTGATAAATTGTCACGCGGTAACCGTTAGCGTTATCCACCTTCTGCCATTCGGCGCGCATGACCTCGTTGCCGGTGAATGTCAGCGCCACGTCAGCGGGGGCGTTCGGCGGGTAGGGGTTATTGTTGGTGTAGGTAACCTTATCGGCAAACTGCTGGCTGTCGATGGCGGCCAGGACGGTCACATTTTTGGTACTTCCGTCTTCCTCGCTGACCGCGGTGGTCTTTTCCGTCATCAGGAAGGAGGATACATAGTATTCGCCCGTCGGCATCAGCGTACCTTCTGTGGGGATGCTGACTGTATTGCCTTGGGTGGTGTTCACGACTTGTTCGTCCACAAGGTAGGTTGCCTCGCCGGGGTTGCTGCCCAGATAAGTGCGCAGGGTGTAGGTCGTGCTCTCTGCGGGGTACTTCACCCCGCCGGTGAGCGTATTGCCGCTCTGCGTCAGATCCAGCTTTTCAAACGGTGCAACTGCAAAGCCCTTTTCATCGGTAAAGCTCAGCGCACTCGTACTGACGGTATAGTTGCCGCCCTCTTTCAGGCGTAAAACTGCCATACGGTATTGCTTGCCGTCATCTGCCGACTTTTTCATGTCCGCCAGAATGGTTGCGTTGATGTCCGCGTTGGGGTCAATATCGCCGTCGTTGGCGATCCAGTTGATGGGAATGGACGAACCGTCGTCCTTTGCAACTGTCAAATTGTTTTGGATGTCCGCATCGGTGACACTGTTGTCAAACGCCAGCACAATATACGGCGTTTCGCCCGGAGCGGCAGAAACCGTGATATTTGCCGTACTGCCGCCGTTTGCAGGCGGCGCTGTTTCGAGCTCCATCAGCATGACAGGCTCTTCCTCGCTGTTTTCCGGCGACACGCCCTGCACCAGCGGCTCAACGCCCTTGGACGACCAGTCCCATTCGGGCAGCTTGCCGAGCCACTTGGTTTCGATGTCCCAGCCGCCGCCCATGCGGAAATTGGTCTGCACAATGTGCGGCACAAGCACCCACACGCGGGCGTCAATAATTTTTATGTCTACGCCCGCCATCGCGCCGAGGTAGACATCCACATTCTTAAACGCCTGCTCCATGCTCTCGCTGACGTTTGCGTTTGTGACGGGGAAGGTCGTCTGCCCGCCCACAATCAGATCGATGTCCGTCCTGGAAAGTTCAAGACCACTGAGGAACGGGATGCCAAGCTGCTCGGAATCTGCAGCTTACCCTCGACAATACCATTGGCGCCGATGCCGAGATACACGGTGTCCTTGTTTTGGTCTGCGCCGCCGAACGCGCCCAGCTTGATTGCGTTATCTATGGTAAAGATGTCCAGCGTCTTGCTTGGCAGATTGAGGGCAAGCTCCTGCGAGCCGCCGAAGTAGATGCCCTTGTAGGTCTTTCCTTGATAAGTACGCTCCTGCCCGTTGAGCTGGAGAGAATAGCCGAAGCTGTTGATGATCTGCGCATTTTTCCCCAGCCCGACGATGCCGACATCCGTTGCCTTGAGGGAAATTTCACTGGGTCCCAGAACGACATTGCCTGTACCCTCAATCAGATGCATATAGGTACCTGTCAGCGCACCCCGCAGCTTGATGGGCGGGATGGCGAAGTAGTCGCCGTTCACGGTTTTTGCCAGATCCTTAAAACCCGCGCCGCCGCCATTAAGCTGCCCGACAGGAACGGGCGGTACAAGGGGGATGCCGGGGCTGGACTTGACATAGAACCACAGATCATCGGGAATGAGCGAGCCGTCCTTTTTACTGCGTACCAGCGCCAAAGATGCTTCCGTTTCAAACAGGTCGAAGGCGTTCAGCTCCAACTCAAAGGCATAGCTTTCCTCACCCTTGAAGGTGTTGACCTCGCCGCTGATGCTGGCAAGCTCCAGCGCCATCAGCTTTGCGGTGTCAAAGCTGCCTGTGGCCTTTACGCCGTTGACCTTGAACTCGTTGTTTTTGGCATTCAAGCCGTAGCCCAGCTTTTCCATCGAGAACTCGGCACCATTGAAGATGGTCCGGAAACCGATGTTGCCGCTGAACACAAGGTTCCCTGCCGCGTCGCTTTTGCGTTTTCCAACTTGACCGCGGCATAGGGAATGTCCACAAAGACGATGGCGTCGTTCTTGTCGGGTTCAATTTGGAACGCAAAGCCGTCCTTTGTAAGCGAAATTTGCAGGTCATTTTCCGCGCCGTTTTTCGGCTGATAGAACTTGAAGCTCGGCGCGTTCAGGCTTACGCCGTTGTGTTCGATCGCGCCGTCCTTTTTGATGACCAGCTTTCCGCTGCTCTTATTCCATGTCGCGGTGACGGAGGGCGAGAGCATCGCCGCGCCGCCGGTAAAGGTGAATTCCGTTCCGTTCTTGCTCTCATAATCGCCGCTGATCAGCGCAACAGGTTCTCCGTACTGCTTTTTCAGCGCTTGCAGCGCGGCATCGTCCGCCACATACTCCACCGTCACGCCGCCGTTTACGGCGAACGCGGCAAGCCGCTTGGCAGAAATGGCAGCATCCACCGCATCCGGCTGGGAGGGGACATTCTCCGCGCCCGCCTTGATCAGATCATGGAAGCCCCAAAGGAAGTGGGAGTAATATTCCGAACCGCTGCCTTCTTCCTGTTCCGAACTGCCGTCTTCTCCCTGTGTGGCATAGGCAGCGCTGTCACACTGCACCCAAGTATCCAGCGGCTTATCGCCCGGTGTTACACTGACGGTCTGCGCCAAGCAACGCGAATCGGCTTGCCGCTGACGGAGGTGATCTCTTGTTCATAGTAATCTGACAGTCCCACAAAGGGATTTGCCCAAGGGTAGCCATCCGTATAGACTTCGGTGATGTAAATGCCGTCCTTATCGCCCCAGCTGGAATACCCTTTGGGAACGGTTTTTGTGCGCAGATCTTCCACGGGCGCGGTGAATACCGAGTTTTCGGTGGTAATTTGCGGGTTCTCCCCCTCCGGCACGGTGGTGCGGCTCATTTTAATGGCAGGGCCGCCCGGCTTTTCCAGCGTGGAAGTATGTCCCGTGGCGGTAAAGCAATTGAACGAATACCCCCATTGAAAACCGTAGTCACGATTCCAATCTTGTGGCATACTGTCTTTGTCGATGTAAATCGTACCGACCGACGCCAGCACACCCCATGTGTCAGATGATGCGCCGTTCTCCTTGAGCTGGACAAGCTCATAGTAGACCGTTGCCTTTGCCTTGATTAGGCTGAGGGCGGTCAGCAGCGAATACTCCACCTTGATGGCATTCGCGCTGCCGTTGGGCGTTTTGGTCACAAATTCCGCTTTTATCGGCTCAGTCACCACGCCTCTTTCTTTTCTCTGCCTTGGTCATAGGTGATAAAGGTGCAGCGCGGCGTCTGCCCGATTAATACGCCTTCCTCATCGGGCTTTGCTGCGGGCGCAACCGTGAGATAGGCATAAGTACCCCATAATTTGCGAAACGTCATATAGATGTACTCGTTTTGCAGGGAAAGCGAGCCGTCATCCAGTGTGACGGTTTTTACCGCCCCTTCAGACGGAAAAATGTTCCCCGGCAAAGCCAGCACCTGCATGGGCAGCGCGCCCAGCAGCAGGCAAAGGCTCAAAAGCAGGGATAGAAATTTTTTCATGTTGCGTCCTCCTCGTGTTTTCTTTTTTGCTTTTCCCGTTCATGCAGCCGCATACAAACGACCGTCAGCACAACGGCCGCTGTGAACGCCGCAACGCCCACCAGCACATAGCCGCCCGCGTCCTCCCGCAGCAGCATCGCACCAAAGCCGCCCCAGGCAGCGGTCTGCCCCTGCCCGACAACCCTGTCCGCTGTCTGCATCAGTGCCGCAAACAACAGCATACACACAGCGCTCAGTCTGCCGATGCCGCGTTTCTGCCTTCGTCGGGTATTTTTTCGTATCTGCCTTTTGACAAGCTCGACCCGCCTTGTGGTATCATACATATCGGTGGAAGCCTCCTCTCCGGTTTGCTGAAGTCTTGGGTGAAAAGTCCTTTCACCTATATAGGTACAAAAATTCGGGAAAACTCTCACCCAAAATGCAAAAATTTACAAAAAAATGAGGGAGCCGCCCAAAAGCAGCTCCCAAGAATCGGATATTCGGTTATTCTTTTCGTACCATACGAAGTGCAGACAGCTTTCCCGCCGCCACCAGTAGCACCGGCAGGAATAGGCGATGTACTGCGCTGCGCCGCCGTAGGCAATCAGCAGGTTGTAGATGGCGTGCAGGGTGATTGCCGCGCCCAGTAGCCCGCAGGTTCCGGCAATCTTCAGCCATGTGCGCTGCCATGTGTAGGCAAGCCCGGCGCCCACAATGATGCCGCACAAAACGTGCATAGCACCCGTGCCGAAGCCCCGGAAAAAGATGAACGAGAATCGGTCGGCGCCGTTCTGGATGAGATAACACACATTTTCAAAGGTGGCAAAGGCGAGCGCGACTGTGATGGCGGTGGGCTTGATTTTTTCCCCCTCCGGCTCAAACACCAGCAGGTAGAATGCCAGCGGCAGCAGCTTCATGATTTCCTCCACCACCGGCGCAATCTCCGCCGTGGCGGCAAGGGCGTCTGCGTGATAGACCGCAGCAAGAAAGGTGTTGATGTAAGCGGAAAGCAGACATACTCCCATTCCGGCAATACAGAACAGAAAAAAGCGGAGCTGCCGCCTGCCCATGCACAAGGCGGCCACCAGCAGCGGGGACACCATACAGAGGAAGATATTTTCAATGTAGGTCATACTTCCACCGCCTTTTTTACCGCGGGCAGCAGTCCCAACAGGGCGAGAGTCAGGAACAGATCGCACCAGAAGGCAGGGCTTGCGGGAGAGGTAGCCGACCAGAAACACCCCACCGTCCAGAGCAGATATTCCGAACCGACATAGCAGAGCACGCCGACGTGGAAATACCGCCTATTCCGCGCTTCGCCTGTCCGGGTATTCGCATAAAAAAGCCCCCGTGCCGCGCAGAAGGACAGCCAAATCATCAAGCCGCACCAAATCAGGTTGGATAGGATATCCCCATAGGTGCAGTAGAACACCAGCAGCGGCACGCCGACCAAGGGGGCGAGCCACGCTTTTCGGCAGCAAAAGCTGCGTTCCTCCGAATCAGTCAGCGTGACCTGCAAAATCCGCAGAAAAATCGCGCTGGCGACCCAGCCGAACTCCGACACATAAAAGACCCGCGGCGTGGTATGGAACAGCAGCAGGTACAGCGTCCAGTAAAGCGACCCCAAGGCAAAGCATCCGTAGAAGCAAAGCAACAAAAAGTACGCCTGTCTGCGACTTTTTTGCCATGCAATGCCCGAGAGCACCGCGCCAAGGAAGGTAGTCAACAATTGCAGCAGGTTTTCAATCAGCTCCATGCCGCCCCTCGCCTTTCCTGTCCGAACTATCCTCCCGGTTCATCTGCCTAAGTCGGAAGCACAGAACCGTCACGCACACGCCCAAAAGAAAGGACAATAGCCCTATGACAATGTACCGAGTGCCGCACCCCCGCCATACATACTGGCGGCGGTTTCATAGCCCGCGTAGTCGCCGGGTCGGATTCCCGCAACCACACCGGGCATGGCAAAGGACACACCCACAATCAGCACAAGGCACGCCGCAGTAGCAGAAAACATTGCGATTGTACCGCGTCGTCGCTGTTCCTTGCGCTGTCTTGCGGCGATGCGCCGCTTTGTTTCCGCAAAGCGTTCTTCATGGCTCCGCATTTGTGATTCCCTCCCGTTCCAGTAATTTACGCAGGCTCTCTTTTCCGCGATACACCAGATTGGTGATCTGCTTCACGGTTTTTCCCATAACCTCTGCCGCCTGCTCGTAGCTCATCCCCTCAAAGTAGGTCAGATACAAAACCTCCCGATAGTCCGGGTTCATTTCGCCCATACAGCCGTGCAGGATGCGGTTGCGCTCTGCTGTGCCGATGACCTCCTCCGCCAGCAGCTGAGCGTCCGGTTCGTCGGTCAGCGCATCCAGCTGAACATCAGCCTTCGTTTGCTTTTATGGCGCAGCGCCATGTGCCGCGCCGCCTTATACAGATACGCCTTGAAACCGCCGTCGCGGATGCGGGGCTTTTTCGTGAACAGATAGGCGAACACATCCAGCATCAGTTCCTCTGCCTCGTGTATATCGTGCAGGTAGCCGTCGAGGTACAGGGTCAGGGGATCGCCGTATTTTTCCATCAGAGCCTCCAGCCCTGCGTCATCACCGTTCAGATATTGGCGATAAAAATCCCCGTCACTGACCATCGTGTCCCCCTCCTTCCTGCGATTCGTATGCGCCGTGCGGGTTATTGAGGTACTGCTGCGGCTGCGCAGCCCGCATTCGTGCGCCAGCTCCTCTAAACGCAGTTCCTCGTGCAGATGGGTGGAAATATACTGCAGGCAGTTTTTGATGACGGCGCTCTGTGCGCCGCCTTTTTGGTATCCACCACGCGGTTGCAGAAGTCCAACGGCACCGGGCAGAGTGTGTGCAGTTGTTCGCAGCATGGAAAAACATCCATAAAGCACTCCCTTTTCTCTCTAACTGTATCACAATTCTTTCATTACAGTCAAGATATTGACAATAAATGCAAGGGCTGGCTGCCCCTGCAAAAAAGGGCGGACTTGTGATTTTTTTGCAAAGGCTATTGAGTGTTGGAGCTTGTTCTTGTTTATGTCATGTCATAGTTAAGCCGGCAAAAAGCATAAAAGACAAAGCTATCGCTTTATAACTCTTTGTGTTTTTCGATAATATATGAGAACAGGGCTTACGAAGCGGGAAAAGACCACCGATATTTGGTTTGACGAGAAAGACCCCCTTATCCATATCCGCACCCACAACACCGACTTAAAGAAGCGGCTTGCCGCCTACGCCGGACAGCACCCCGACCAGTGCCGCCAGACCGACGCAGACCCCGAAACGGACTGCATGGAGTTTGATATTGCAAAGGGGCGTTTCTCTTTCCGTCTGACCGCCCCATACAGTGAGGAACGCCGGGAAAAGGCGCGTCAGTATGCCAGAGAGAACAATGCCGCCGACAGGCTGAATTGATATGGATTTGTTCATACTCTTGTGCTATGATATTTATGAATAATGAAACCTTTTCCTCTTTTTTGCGTCTATATAAATAACAGAAAAATGAAAGATAAAGGAGGCTTCTGTTATGAAAAAGAAATGGTTAATAATCACAATGGTGTGCATGGTCTTATTGTGCATTGTGGTAATGGTCTTTCTGTTTACAGTGGGGAAAAAACCATATAAAAATCTGGACGCAGCACAAATAGCGTCAGCCAAAGTGCAATTAACGCCGCCAGACAAAACAGTTGAAATTGAGGATATTTCAGAGTTAGTAGGCTATTTGAATGATGTAGTTATCTATAATCAAGATAATTCTTACACAGAATATGTAGGGCAAGGCGTTACTTTTACCCTGATTATGACCGACGGCACACAGACAGAGATTACGGCATATAACCCATTTCTTATAATTGATGGTGTAGGCTATAAAACAAAGTATGAGCCATGCCAAGCACTTAATAGCTATGCCAATGAATTATTAAATTCTGGAACTGCCAATGTGATTTTGGAAGAGCCGCCTGCTTTAGGTTTAGTAAGTGATAACACCTATGTCAGTGCATTATTAGGTGCTTATTCGTGGCAGAAAAAAGATGTTGATGGAAATTCTATAAGTACAACTACCGATAGCGCACACCCTTTAGATTGTGAAGAATTATTATCCCCGCCGTATGAAACACCAGAAGCAACAGCTACACTAAGTTTTACAGAAGAACCCGATACTATTTTAAGTGTAAAATGTTGGAGTGATGAATATTGGGGGAAACCTACTACAAACAGCGAAGATGTAACTATGACTGGAAATGTCCTCACTCTTAAACCGGGCGGGTATATCTATGAAATAATAGCGACTGGAATACCCAAAACGGTTATGGAGGAACTGCAAGCTATTTTATTTACTTGAAAATGATAGAGTAAAACTAAATAAACCACCTACAAGGGACAGCCGAGAAAATCGACTGTCCTTTTTCTATGCCGACAGGAGAAAGGAGCGACCAACCATGACGAAAACGAGAGAGAAAACCCGCGAGGAGTTGCAAGCCGAGATTGAGGACGGAAAGAAGAAAATCCGGCAGTTTGAGAACCGAGAAAAGATGTTGCGTCAGAAGCTATCCAAAGAGGAACGCAGAACGCGCAGCCACCGCCTTATTGTCCGGGGCGCGGTCTTTGAAAGAATTGTGCCGGAAGCAAAGAACATGACCGACGAGGAAGCCACAGCACTTCTCCGGCTTGCCTTGACGAGTGAACCAGCGCGGGAATATCTGAAAAAACGAGCAGAGGGAGCGACAAGCTGAAAATCCCTTAGGAACTAAGGGCGCACTTATACACCCTTACGGCGTGTGCGCTCTGCCGAGGGCTTGTCTCCGCACAGGGAGATTTCCCCGCGCTCCGATATGGCGGCTTTGCCGCAACAAGGGGCTGCACCCCTTGCGCCGCTTTGCGGCTATCCCTGCACACCCACAAAAACAGTACACCCGCCGTTGGCGTCTGTACCATTTTTGCGGGGTTTTATTATCCTATCCGGGAGGTGATGAGATTTCCATTGAGGAATGCCGTGACGAGGTAGACACAGTGTATAGACGCCTGATGAACCCGATTGAGGAAAGCGTCGAGTCCAAGCTGATGTGGGAAGGAATCAAAAAGTATCTGCACAAGTTGACGCCGAAAGAGTGCGAGGTTATGATTTCCTTATATGTAGATCATCTTTCCGTGCGGGAGACCGCAGCCAAGTTGAAGGTAGATGATAGTACCGTAAGCACGCATCACAAGAATGCCCGCGACAAGATTCGCAATGCGATGGAGGAATAATACACTATGGAAGGTTTCAAGGATTTGCTTCTGCGCGCAAAGCGCGGTGATGAGGACGCTGTGGAAAAGTTGTTTGTTCGGTATGAATCGCTCCTGAACAAATGCAGCCGCGTGAACGGTCGCGTGGATGAAGATTTCTATCAGGTCTTGCTGATTGAGTTCTGGAGAGCAATTTCAGAATTCAAGGTCTAAGCATTTTGGGCGGTGGAGCTTGTTCTCCACCGCTTTTTTGCACCATTCCAAAAGAATTGCGCTTTGGTTATTGCTAACCAGCAAGTGACGCAGAGATGACGGAGGCAGGATGAATTGAGGGAGACAATCTTTGGAGTGTTAATGAACCACTGTCTCCGCAACAGATAGTGAAAGTATGAGGAAGGAAAATGTAGCAGCTTTTGAAAAAATTGTTTTTTTCTGCTCAAAGTGCTATAATCGGAATATACCGAATACAAAGGGAGGAAAGCGCCCATGCCAAGACCGCCACGGTGCCGTCGAATTTGTGGCGTACCACAGGTCGATGCATTCTGTCCCAACGGGTGCGAGAATACCGAGCCGATCCTGCTGACGCTGGACGAATACGAGGTCATTCGGCTGGTTGACTTGGAGCAGCAAACCCACGAGCAGTGTGCCGCTCAAATGGACATTTCACGCTCTACCGTGCAGGAGATTTACGAAGGCGCACGGCGCAAGATCGCAGCGTGTCTTGTCCACGGGAAACCGCTGCACATCACCGGGGGAAACTACCGCATCTGCGGAGGACAGGAGGCAGCCCACTGCGGCCGTTGCTGCCGGATGCAGAGAGCCAACACAGAAAAATTCAACCAAAAATGCAAAGGAGATTCCATTATGAAAATTGCAGTTACCTATGAAAACGGTCAAATCTTTCAGCATTTCGGTCACACCGAGCAGTTCAAGCTTTATGAAGTTACGGACGGCAAAATCGTCCATGCGGAAATTGTTGACACCAACGGCAGCGGTCACGGCGCACTGGCAGGTTTCCTAATGCAGCACGGTGTGGACACTTTGGTTTGCGGAGGCATCGGCGGCGGTGCGCAGGCAGCACTCGCCGAAGCGGGCATCAAGCTCTACGGCGGTGTCAGCGGGGAGCTGACGCGGCGGTGAGCGCATTGCTCAACGGAAGTTTGGGCTACGATCCCAATGTTCACTGTGACCACCATGACCATGAGCACGGCGAGGCTGGTCACTCCTGCGGTGACCACGGCTGCGGCAAGCACAGCTGCCATTGATATGGAACGCACACTGACACAACTTCCGTTCTGGTCATCCTTGACCGAACAGGAGCAAGAAACGCTACGCCGAAGTGCCTTTGTCCGTCATTATAAAAAGGGTGCGTTCGTTCACAGCAGCGACAATGAATGTCTCGGAATGCTGCTTATTCTTTCCGGCGAGATCCGCACCTATCTTCTCTCTGATGAGGGGCGGGAGGTAACGCTGTTCCGCCTGTATCCGGGCGAACTATGCGTGCTTTCCGCCTCCTGCGTGATCAGTCAAATCACCTTTGATACGCAAATGACTGCCGGAATGGATACGGACGTTCTGATTATCCCTGCAATTGTCATTGCTGCACTCAAGGAGAAAAATCTCCATGTCCGCTGTTTTCTCTATGAACTGGCAACGAAACGGTTTTCTGATGTGATGTGGGCGATGCAGCAGATTATGTTCAAGGGATTGGATCAGCGGCTGGCAGAATTTCTCCTTGCCGAAGCGGAGCGTACCGGCTCCGACACGATACGCATGACCCATGAGCAGATTGCCCAGCACATCAGCTCGGCGCGGGAGGCGGTGGCGCGGATGCTCAAAAGCTTCTCGGAGGACGGGCTGGTGGAGCTGAAGCGTGGTGCAATCACGCTGCAGGATAAGAACAGACTAAATCACTTAAAATAATGTGACTTTGTTACAGAACGGAATCATAATTCTGATATAATGAAAACAGAAAAACAGGAAGGAGCATCGACCATGAAAGAATCGAAATACGCAGGTATGGGAGTGCCGCAACTGCGGTCACTTTGTGATCGGTGAGAAAGCGCCGGAGGTCTGCCCTGCCTGCAACCATCCCCAGAGCTATTTTGAAATTCACGCAGAAAACTATTAAAGTAAAGAAAAGGAGAATTATCATGGATCAGAAGTTTTACATTTGCAAGCGTTGCGGTAACATCATTGCCAAAGTTAAGGACGTAGGCGTCCCTGTCGTCTGCTGCGGCGAGCCGATGAGCGAGCTCGTTCCCGGCACCACCGACGCGCCGTGGAGAAGCACGTCCCTGTCTGGACGGTAGAAAACGGCATCGTCCATGTCAAGGTCGGCTCCGTGGAGCACCCCATGCTGCCGGAGCACTACATCGAATGGGTATCTCTCCAGACCAAGCAGGGCAATCAGCGTAAGGAACTGCATCCCGCGAAAAGCCGGAGGTCTGCTTCGCGCTCTGCGAGGGCGATGAGGTCGAGGCGGTCTACGCCTACTGCAACCTCCACAGTCTGTGGAAAGCGTAATTCATCTTTCAAAAATCCGGTGCTTTTTTGAGCACCGGATTTTTTTATTAATGTGACCTCGTTACAGAAAAATACTTTGTCCTGCGGTATGATATAGCCACAATCAATAAACAAGAAAGATGTGGCGAACATGGAAATCAACCATGACGCAGGGTATTTGCAAGCTGAAAAACAAAGAATCATAAAAGATCAACGAAAGGAGTCCTCTCATGACTGAACTGAAAATTACTGCTGCGAATTTTGAAAACGAGGTACTGCATTCCGACAAACCCGTTTTGCTGGATTTCTACGCGGACTGGTGCGGACCGTGCAAAATGCTCTCTCCTATACTGCATGAACTTGCCGAAGAAAAAAGCGGTGCCCTCAAGGTGGGCAAGATCAATGTAGACGAGCAGATGGAGCTGGCAATGCGTTTTCAGGTATCCAGCATCCCGATGCTGGTCGTATTCAAGGACGGAAAAGCCGTCGCCAAGTCGGTGGGCTATCGGACTAAGTCGGAGATTGCCGCAATGGTGGAGAGCGCAAGATGAAAGTTGTGATCGTAGGCGGTGTGGCGGGCGGTGCTTCTGCCGCTGCCCGCATCCGCCGTTTGGATGAACACGCGCAGATCATCATGATCGAGCGCAGCGGCTATGTCTCCTATGCCAACTGCGGCCTGCCGTATTATGTGGGTGGCGTGATCAAAGAGCAAGCAGAACTGACGCTGCAAACTCCGGAGAGCTTTTGGGATCGCTTTCGCATTGATGTGCGGGTACGGCAGGAAGTAACTGCGATCAATACCGCAGAGAAAACCGTCACCGTCCGTGCACTGGACAGTGGGAAGGTCTACACGGAAACCTATGACAAGCTGCTGCTTGCCCCCGGCGCAAAGCCGACGGTTCCCGCGCTTTCCGGTGTCAGCAGTGAGCGTGTTTTCACGCTGCGCACCGTGGAGGACACCCTCCGCATCAGGCGCTTTGTAGAGGATCAGAAGCCGAAAACCGCTGTTTTGGCTGGCGGCGGCTTTATCGGTCTGGAAATGGCGGAAAACCTTGCAGAAATGGGCGTTTCTGTCACCATCGTTCAGCGCCCCAAGCAGCTTTTAGCGCCGCTGGATGCGGATATGGCGAGTTTTGTCCATGCGGAAATGCGCAGACACGGCGTGGCTCTGCGGTTGGGTGAAACCGTCACCGGATTCCGACAGGACGGAGATTCCGTGCTGACTCTGTTGGAAGAAAGTGAACCACTGCATTCGGATATGGTGCTGCTGGCCATCGGTGTTACCCCGGATACTCATTTGGCAAAAGAAGCCGGACTCAGGCTTGGTATTCGTGGCAGCATCGCTGTCAACGAGCGGATGGAAACCTCCGTGCCGGACATCTATGCTGTGGGCGATGCCGTAGAGGTTACCCATTTCGTGACCGGGCAGAAGTGTTGATTTCGCTGGCGGGACCCGCAACAAGCAGGGACGCATTGCCGCTGACAATATCTGCGGCGGAAACAGCCGCTTTACCGGCTCTCAGTTCATCTGTTCTGAAACTGTTCGGCTTGACAGCGGCCTTTACGGGGATCAATGAGAAGGCAGCGCAGGCAGCAGGGATTGCTTACGACAAAGTCGTGCTTTTCCCGGCATCCCACGCTGCCTATTACCCCGGCGCACAGTCTATGGCAATGAAGGTACTGTATGAAAAAGAAAGCCTGCGGCTGCTGGGTGCGCAGATCGTTGGCGGCGAGGGCGTGGACAAGCGCATTGATGTACTGGCAACGGCCATTCGCGCAAAAATGACAGCTCTGGAACTGACGGAGCTTGACCTTTCCTATGCACCGCCCTATTCTTCTGCCAAAGACCCGGTCAATATGGCCGGTTTTATGATCGAGGATTTGGAGAGCGGGAAGGCACGGCAGTTCCATTGGAATGATGTTGAGGACTTGCCCTGCGATGGCAGTGCGACGCTGCTGGACGTCCGCACGGCGTGGGAGTATCAGCGGGGTCATCTGGACGGCTTTCGGAACATTCCCTTGGACGATCTGCGGGAGCATTTGGACGAGTTAGACCGGGGTAAGCCTGTTTATGTGAATTGCCAGACAGGGCTTCGCAGTTATCTGGCCTGCCGACTTTTGACGCAGTACGGTTTCACCTGTTCCCATCTCTCCGGCGGATACAGTTTTATCAGGTCGTAACACAAGAGCGGCAGACAGCGCGGAGCGCCTATCCCTGCGGAATGGAGAAGTTAACCCATTAGGCAAGTGACCAGAGAAGAGGAGAGAATCGAAATGGAGATCAGAAAACGAAACGGGGAGTCTGTTCCCTTTCAACAGGAGAAAATTTTCAACGCCATGAAAAAGGCGTTTGACGGACAGGGAAAGGAGATCGGGAGCAGAGAGCTGGATGAGATCCTCGCCACCGTTCTCGACAATCTCTCCGTCACAGTGCCGCTCACCGTGGAACATGTGCAGGACGAGGTGGAGCGAACGCTCATGGAGCGCGGACACTATGAGGTGGCCAAGGCGTACATCCTCTACCGCGAAAAGCGTCTGCGCTGCGCCGTGTCCGGCATACCATCGCTCGGACGGTGGGGGATGACTCGCTTGACGAGGTGCTTCGCCGCATCCAGATGGATTTTACCGAGGAAGTCTACTCCCTCGCGGCGCTTCAAATGAAGTTTGAGAGTTTCTGTCGCCCGGGCATGACGGAGGATGAGCGGGCTGAGGCACTGACCAAGGCGGCGGTAGAGCTGACTACGGCAGAGGCACCCAAGTGGGAGTTCATCGCGGCGCGGCTTCTGAACCACTCCTTTCGCTGTCGCAACGCACAGGAATGGGAGGGGCGCGGCGTCGGCGACCTCTATGGCAGGCTTCGCTATCTGACGGATAAGGGACTCTACGGTGACTATATCCTTGCCCACTATACCCACGAGGAGATTGCATGGCGGAGGACTTTCTCTGCCCGGAACGGACGAGCTGTTCACCTACTCCGGCCTTGACCTGCTGCTCAAACGCTATGTGATCCAGTCACGCAGCCGCGTGCCGCTGGAAACACCGCAGGAGATGTTTTTGGGCATCGCGCTGCATCTTGCTATGAACGAAGGCTCTGACCGCATGGGTGGGTAAAACGCTTTTACGATATGCTCAGCCGTATGGAGGTCACGATGGCGACACCTACCATGTCCAACGCACGAAAGCCCTACCATCAGCTTTCAAGCTGCTTTGTGGACACTGTGCCGGACAGTCTGGACGGCATCTACCGCTCGCTGGACAACTTCGCAAAGGTCTCTAAATTCGGCGGTGGAATGGGGATGTACTTCGGTAAGGTGCGCGCTGCAGGCAGCACCATCCGCGGCTTTCAAGGGGCGGCGGGTGGTGTTATCCGCTGGATTCGGCTGGTCAACGACACCGCCGTGGCGGTGGATCAGTTGGGGATGCGGCAGGGCGCTGTGGCGGTTTACTTAGACGCATGGCACCGGATCTACCGGAATTCCTTCAACTGCGCACTAACAATGGCGATGACCGCATGAAGGCGCATGATGTGTTTCCCGCCGTGTGCTATCCGGATCTCTTCTGGCGACTGGCGGAGGAGAACATAGACTCGCCGTGGCATCTCATGTGTCCGCATGAGATCCTCACGGTCAAGGGCTACGCTCTGGATGATTACTGGGGTACGGAATGGGAGAAGCGGTATCTGGACTGCGTCAATGACCCGCGCATCGAAAAGCGCAGCGTCACCGTCAAGGACATCGTGCGCTGGTGCTTCGCTCGGCAGTGGAGACCGGCACGCCCTTCGCCTTCAACCGCGACAGCGTAAATCGTATGAACCCAAACGGCCACACGGGAATGATCTATTGCTCCAATCTCTGCACGGAGATCGCACAGAACATGGCGCCCATCGAGCATATCAGCACTGAGGTGCACACGGAGAACGGCGACACAGTGGTGGTGACGGCCACACGCCCCGGTGAGTTTGTGGTCTGCAATCTGGCGAGTCTGTCTCTCGGTAATCTGCCAGTGGAGGACGAGGCCTATATGGAACGCACGGTGGAAACGGCCATCCGCGCACTGGATAATGTGATAGACCTCAACTTCTACCCGTTGGAATACGCGCGGCTTACCAATCAGAAGTACCGCAGCATCGGCCTGGGCGTCAGCGGCTACCACCACATGCTGGCAAAGCGCGGCATCCGATGGGAGAGCGAGGAGCACCTTGCCTTCACCGACGCGGTCTTCGAGCACATCAACTACGCCGCCGTCAAGGCGGACGCAGCACTGGCACGGGAAAAGGGGCGTTACGAACTCTTTGAGGGCAGCGACTGGCAGACGGGCGCGTATTTTGAAAAGCGGGGTTATACCTCCGAAAAGTGGCAGGCGCTTGCGAAAACGGTGGCGGCGCAGGGAATGCGCAACGCCTATCTGCTGGCGGTCGCACCGACCTCCAGCACATCTATCCTCTCCGGCACGTCGGCGGGCATTGATCCAATTATGAAGAAATTCTTTTTAGAGGAAAAAAAGGGCAGCATGCTGCCCCGCGTTGCTCCGGAGCTTTCGATGGATACATGGTGGTACTATAAGGCGGCGCATCTGATCGACCAAAGCTGGTCGGTACGCGCCGCGGGCCTTCGCCAGAGACATATTGACCAGGCGCAGAGCATGAATCTCTATATCACCAATGACTATTCCATGCGTCAGGTGCTCAGACTGTATTTGGAGGCGTGGAGGGTCGGCGTCAAGACCATTTACTATGTCCGCAGCAAGGCCCTTGAGGTCGAGGCCTGCGAAAGCTGCTCGTCATAAGGAGGATAGCATGATGGAACTGAAGAAAAAGCCCCTCTTTAACCCGGAGGGCGACCCTGATGTGCGCCTGCGGCGCATGATCGGCGGCAATACCACCAACCTCAACGACTTCAACAATATGAAGTACGCTTGGGTCAGCGACTGGTACCGGCAGGCCATGAACAACTTTTGGATTCCTGAGGAGATCAATCTCTCGCAGGATGTGAAGGACTATCCCCGCCTGCTGTCAGCCGAGCGCAGCGCCTACGATAAAATTTTGAGTTTTCTTGTCTTTTTGGATTCCATCCAGACAGCGAACCTGCCTAATATCGGCGCCTACATTACCGCCAACGAGGTCAATCTCTGCCTGTCCATTCAGGCGTTTCAGGAGTGTGTCCACTCACAGAGCTACAGCTATATGCTCGACACCATCTGCTCTCCTGTGGAGCGCAATGACATCCTCTACCAATGGAAAACGGACGAGCATCTGCTGCGCCGCAACACCTTCATTGGGGACTGCTACAACGAGTTTCAGGAGCGGAAGGATGCTCCCACGCTGCTGCGCGTGATGATGGCGAACTATATTTTGGAGGGCATCTATTTTTACAGCGGCTTTATGTTCTTCTACAATCTCTCCCGAAACGGGAAGATGTCCGGCTCGGCGCAGGAGATCCGCTATATCAACCGCGACGAGAACACGCACTTGTGGCTGTTCCGCAATATCATCACGGAGCTGCAAAAGGAGCAGCCGGAGTTGTTCACCGCCGAGAGCGTACAAGCGCTGCGCGAGATGATGCGTGAGGGCGTGGAGCAGGAGATCGCATGGGGGCATTATGTGATCGGCGACGACATCCCGGGACTGAACCGGCAGATGATCAGCGATTACATCCGCTATCTCGGCAATCTTCGCTGGACGAGCTTGGCTATCCGGCATTGTATCCGGGCTTTGAGAGCGAACCGGAGAGCATGGAATGGGTCAGCCAGTACGCCGACGCAACATGGTCAAGACCGATTTCTTTGAGGCACGCAGTACCGCCTACGCCAAGAGTACCGCACTGATAGACGATTTATAAGAAAACAAAGGAAAGGAGCTGGCAGATATGGCAGCTATGAACATGAATCAGGAGCAGTTTAAGCAGTTGATCCGGGAGGAAAAGCCTGTTTTGGTGGATTTCTGGGCGCTGGTGCAGCTATTGCCGGAGGATCGGCCCTGCGTATGAGAAGATTGGAGAGGAATACGCGGACAGCCTTGCCGTCGGCAAGATCAATATTGACGAGGAGCCGCGGCTGGCGGGGGCCGAGGGGATCGAGGACATCCCAACTCTGGTGCTGTACCGGAACGGAAAGCCGTGGATTCCATCACTGCGCCCGGCTCAAAGGCAGAGATCGACCGCTTCAT
>ENA-OUNI01000288-OUNI01000288.1-human-gut-metagenome-genome-assembly--contig:-NODE-288-length-23573-cov-5.330504_pt1 | contig 23573 bp, 24 predicted proteins | sample MGYA00242499_ERZ504580 | MGnify/ENA primary metagenome ERZ504580 (study PRJEB26092, sample SAMD00036315) | human gut metagenome | host: Homo sapiens | study: EMG produced TPA metagenomics assembly of... | reverse complement strand
GTCTGCGAATCCGATTGCACAGGTCTAAAAGCCTCAGCGTAGCCCGCTACGCCTGCGTTTTTATACCAGCACACTCGAATCCGCATCCTACGCGATTGGTATAGTTATTTACGAAACGATGTACTAGGTTCAAAAAGTCGTTCGTGCCTGCATGATAAGACTTTTGAATCTGGAACCCTGTTTGATTTTACAATGCCATCTTTATCATCTGTATAATTTTATCCTGCTCAAATTTACTGCTGTCAAATGCCAGATGATACTGGGAAATATCTTTCCATTTCTTATCTGTAAAGTACTCATAATAAGTACGCCGTTCTTTATCCACTTTCTTAACCAGCTTCTGTGCACTTTTTTCTTCCCGTCCCGTACGCTCGATGACAGTCTGTACACGATACTCAAATGGTGCATGGATAAATACGCTCAGGCATTTATTGTCGAGGATGTGATTGGCGCATCGGCCAACGATCACACAATCTTCTTTCTCAGCAGCATCCAGAATAATTTTTCGCTGAAGATCAAAGAGCACATCATTCATGGGAACAAAGTGAAAATCGCTGTCCATTTGAAGTTCATGGTCAATGGGAAAACGCCACTGGCTGCCACGTTTCTCATCAACCTTGGCAAGCAAATCAAAAGGAATATTCTCTTTCTGAGCTGCAATATCGATCAGCTCTTTGTCATAAAAAGCAAATCCAAGCTCTTCTGCCAGAGCTTTACCAATCAGGCGGCCATTACTGCCGAGCATCCTGTTTATTGTAATCACGCGTTTACTCATAATCAAACCCTCCTTTATGACATCTCTGTTATTGAACGATATAGATTCAGGCGGATATTCGCAAATTGTACCTGTTATCTGCAATTAACAGTGATAAGTCTTTTATTTGTGAACATTATAACATTGATACTTGAAAAAATCCAGTAAAATATATAAAAAACCAAATATATTACGAAAATATTTAGGTACAGTGCACAAAAACGATTCGCAATGAAACAAATGATACAGTTAATCCGATAATATTTTGAAAAGTGTTTTTTTGGATAGTTTTATCAATAGACACTTTTGGCTGTCATATGCTAGAATTAGAGTAATATTTACAGCAAGCAGCAAAGCGGATGATATTGTCCGCCTGACCAGGATTACTGCCGAGACATACAAGCCAAAATTCCATTGCCGCAGGCAATCTGGAATGAATTTTGGCTACGTTACTGAGAACGGAGTGAACAGTAACAAAAATTTATTTATGAAATAGAGGATATTTATAGATTTTTTCTTTAAGCTATGGTATTATATTAAATTGGCTGTCTGACGACAGATCCGAGTCAAAATATTACAAGAGATATGAAAAGTATGTAAGAAAGGGATACGATACATAATGCTGAAAATCAAAAGCTATGTAAAGGTAAACAGTCTGGCGGAAGCTTATGAACTGAACCAGAAGAAAACAGCCCGTATTCTTGGGGGAATGGTCTGGATGAAAATGGGCAACAGAGCAATATCCACAGCGATTGATCTTTCCGGTCTGGGGATGGATGCGATTTCGGAGAATGATGACGAATTTGTCATCGGATGTATGACTCCGCTTCATGACCTGGAGACAAATGAAGCTCTGAATACCTACACACATGGAGCTATGAAAGAAAGCCTTTGCCACATTGTAGGCGTACAGTTCAGAAACTGTGCCACTGTGGGAGGAAGCATTTATGGAAGATATGGTTTCTCAGATGTTCTGACCATGTTCCTGGGAATGGATACATGGGTAGAATTATATGATGCAGGCCGTATTCCACTGACTGAATTTGTAAATATGAAGAAGGACAATGACATCCTTGTAAATATCATCGTGCGAAAAGAGCCACTTCTTACCTGTTACTTAAGTCAGAGAAACATAAAAACAGATTTCCCGGTGCTGACCTGTGCAGCTTCTGTGATCGGAAATGAGGCAAGGACTGTGATAGGTGCCAGACCTGCACGTGCCATGATCGTGGAAGATAAGAAGCAGATCCTGAAGAATTTCCGGAACATGACAAAAAAGCAGAAGGAAGAGGCGATCGAAGCCTTTGCAGAATATGCGGCAGAGAACGTTCCTACTGCAGGCAATATGCGAGGATCAAAGGAATACAGAACCCTTCTTGTAAAAGTATTGACAAGAAGAGCCTGGGAAGCAGTAGGAGGGATGAAAAATGAATATTAATTTCTGGCTTAACGGAGTGAACCGCCACGCAGAGATCTCCCCGGATACACTGCTGATCGATTTCTTAAGAAAACAGGGCTGTTTCAGCGTGAAAAGAGGCTGCGAAACTGCGAACTGTGGTCTTTGCACAGTTCTTATGGACGGTCGTCCGGTGCTTTCCTGCAGTACACTTGCAGCACGCATTGAGGGAAAGAAAATCGTTACATTGGAAGGAATGCAGAGAGAAGCGCAGGAGTTTGGAAGCTTTCTGGCGAATGAAGGTGCGGAACAGTGCGGTTTCTGCAATCCGGGATTTATCATGAATGTATTTGCGATGCTCAACGAGATCAAAGATCCCACAGAGGAGCAGATCAAAGAATATCTTGCGGGAAATCTGTGCAGATGTTCCGGTTTTGTTTCCCAGACAAGGAGTATCCTGAAGTTCCTGAAATATAAGAAAGCACAGGAGGAAGCATAAAGATGAAATATGTAAATCAACCTGTACGTAAAACAGATGCAATGTCACTGGTAACCGGAAAGCCTGTCTATACAGATGATCTGGCACCAAGGGACTGCCTGATCGTGAAGATACTGAGAAGTCCCCACGCCAACGCCTGGGTGGAAGATATTAAAACAGGTACTGCCGAGAAGGTGGCCGGAATTGCATGTATCCTTACCTATAAAGATGTGCCTCAGAAACGTTTTACCCTTGCCGGCCAGACTGCACCGGAGATGAGTCCGGATGACAGACTGATCCTTGACCGTCATGTACGTTTTGTGGGAGATGCAGTTGCCATTGTTGCGGGTGAGACAGAAGAGGCGGTAGATAAAGCATTGAAGAGAATCCGCGTAGATTACCGCGTGGAGACACCGGTTCTGGATATCCACAAGGCAAAAGATAATCCGATCCTGGTCCATCCGGAGGATGACTGGAAGCTGAAAATTCCTCTTGGCGGAGACAACAAAAGAAACTTATGTGCATCCGCAGTGGAAGAACATGGAAATGTAGATGAAGTTCTGGCAAAGTGTAAATATACTGTAGAGCGCACTTATCATACAAGAGCAAACCAGCAGACTATGATGGAGACTTTCCGCACAGCCTGCTATATGGATCATTTCGGCAGACTGATCGTTCTGTCCTCAACACAGATCCCATTCCATGTGCGAAGGATCGTTGGAAGGGCACTGGACATTCCTGCTTCCAAAGTACGTGTGATCAAGCCAAGGATCGGTGGCGGCTTTGGTGCAAAGCAGACCTCTGTCAGTGAGATCTATCCGGCGATCGTGACCTGGAAAACAGGCCGCCCGTCCAAGATGATCTTCTCCAGATATGAGTCCATGATCTGCTCTTCACCGCGCCATGAGATGGAGATCACAGTACGCGCAGGTGCAGATGAAAATGGTATCATCAAGGCAATTGATCTTTATACTTTGTCCAACACTGGGGCATACGGAGAACACAGTTCTACAACAGTAGGACTCAGCGGTCATAAATCAATCGCTCTTTACAGACATACAGAAGCCTACAGGTTTGCTTTTGATGTTGTCTATACAAATGTGCAGGCTGCAGGTGCCTATCGTGGTTATGGTGCAACCCAGGGTATTTTTGCAGTGGAATCTGCAGTAAATGAGCTGGCACATAAGATGGGAATGGATCCTGTTAAGGTAAAAGAAATGAATATGCCTGTAGAGGGCGGTCCTCTTCCGGGATATCCGGATGTTCCTTATGCACAGAGCTGTTCCATGGACCGCTGTATGGCGCGCGCCAAAGAGATGATGGACTGGGATTCCAAATATCCATGCAGGGATATGGGAAATGGCAAGGTCCGCGGAGTCGGTGTTGCCATGGCTATGCAGGGATCCTCTATTGCAGGAGTTGACGTAGGCGGCGCAGATATTAAGCTGAATGAAGATGGTTCTTATACACTGGCACTTGGATGTACGGATATGGGAACAGGCTGTGATACCGTTATGGCGCAGATTGCGGCTGACTGCCTGAATACGCCTATGGATAACATAGTAGTATTCAGTGTGGATACGGATATTTCTCCTTATGATTCCGGTTCCTATGCTTCCGCTACAACCTATACCACCGGTGTAGCGGTTATGAAGGCCTGTGAGGAGCTGAAGAAAAAAATCTGTAAGCTTGGCGCAGAGATGATGGAAGTAGATGAGAGAAAAGTTGATTTTGACGGTTCCTGTGTATTCTATGATGAGACACTTGAGATAAGCGATGGGGCAGAGGGAAATGCAGCAGGTCATATGACAGATGCAGAAGAGGGCTATAGTGTTGATATGGATGCCATCAGTTCTGAAAATGCCCAGAAGAAAGTTTCATTGGAAGATATTGCATTAAAGAGCACTTTCTTTAACAATATCGAGCTTCAGGTTGTGAAACAGCATTCTTCACCGATCTCGCCGCCGCCGTTTATGGTAGGTATGGCAGAAGTAGAGGTGGATACAGAGACAGGCAGTGTGGATGTTCTGGATTATGTGGCGGTTGTTGACTGCGGTACACCGATCAATCCGAATCTTGCACGTGTACAGACGGAGGGCGGTATTGCACAGGGAATTGGCATGGCTCTCTGGGAAGATGTACAATATACAGATAAAGGTAAGATCCGCAACAACTCTTTTATGCAGTATAAGATCCCAACCAGACAGGATATCGGAAATATCCGCGTGGATTTCGAGTGCAGTTACGAAAAGAGCGGTCCTTTTGGTGCCAAATCCATTGGTGAGCTTGTAATTGATACTCCATGTCCGGCACTGGCTGAGGCAATTTATAATGCAACAGGTGTGCGTCTGACAGAGCTTCCGATGACTCCTGAGAAGATTGCCATGGAGATTTTGAAAAACCGCGAATCCATCCGGTCAGGGACAAAGGTGGAAGAATGAGAGAATTATGCCTTGCCTGTGCAGGTTTTGCCCTGGAGTTTATAGTTTTTTATGCAACAGGCATTGTTCTGGTCCGGATATTGAAAGTAAAAGGGGATTGTTCCTGACTTTCATACTGGGATATCTGGTTTACTTTGCAGTGTTTGAACTGGTGATCGTACCGATGACACTGAAATGGGTATCTCTGACAGCTGCGGCTTATATATGGGCAGGAATTATGGCTCTGGTTATCTGCGCAGCTGTGATCTGCACAATAAAAAAACAACGGAGAATACGTGCCGGACAAATGGAAACATGTAGTGGGATTTTTGGAAGCATTTCTGAAATATGGAAAAATCACTCTGTGATGATTATCCTTGCAGGTGCCGTAGTATTGCTGCAGTGTCTGATTGTGATCTTTTACGAGGATACAACAGTAGATGCGGCGTATTATGTAGGTACAGTGAGTACTTCTGTATACACAGATACTCTTGGCAGATATAATCCCTTTAACGGAGCGATCCAGAAGCATTTCAGGCCAGATATGTTTTTTCCGCATATCCGATGCATAATGCAGTGTGGTGCAGACTTCTGGGAATCCATCCCATTGTGCAGGCAAAGCAGGTAATGTCATGTATGAATGTAGTGACTGCCAATCTGATCATTTATCAGATCGGTAAGAGACTGTTTGACGGAAACAGGAAGAAAGCAGATCTGATGCTTGTCTTTGTCTGTGTTTTACAGCTGTTTTGCGGTACGATTTATTCCTCCGGAACTTTTTTCTTTACCAGAAGCTACGAGGGAAAAGCCATCCTTGCCAACATTGCCATCCCTGCAGTTCTCATGTGTGCCGTCTGGTATCTGCAGGAGAAAAACAGCAGGAATGTCTGGATCATATTGTTTGTCACAGCGGTCAGTGCGCTGACATTTTCCGGTTCTGCTATCATCTTTCCTATCGTGATCGCAGCGGGAATGGCTCCGGCGGCAGTTATGAATAAGAGATTTTCAGGGCTGGTATATTGTGCAGTGTGTATGCTTCCGTCGGCATTATATGCAGCTGTATTTTTTGCATGCAGAATTGGTCTGCTGACGCTGGCTGCATCATAATACAGAAAGGAGAAAAAAATGGCAGGTGTAACAATTCAGGAACTGGGACTGCGCTTTGTTGATGCATGTATGAAGCTGTACTGGGGTTCCTGCTGGTATCCTCTTCTGTTTGCTGTAGGACTGATCTGCACACTGGTCCTGGGGAGAAAAAGAAAGTCCGGGATATTTATCGGCTATACAGTATTTCTGCTGCTGACAGTATATAATCCGCTAGTTGTAAAATATCTTATTGCAAAGGCGAAGTTTGAGAATGAATATTACCGGTTTATCTGGATTCTTCCTGTGATCCCGGCGGTTGCTACTATGGAGTCAGACTTGTGACCGCTTTTAGAAAGACCTGGATAAAAGTTCTTATGGCTGCAGCTGCGCTGACAGGTTTTGTGATCCTGGGAAATCCGCTGGACGGGGTAGTGACCAATTTTGCAATGGCAGAGAATATTTATAAGGTGCCCAATGATCTGCGTGCAGTCTGCGACGTGATCCACCAGAACCAGGAGAATGATTTTCCAAGGGTTGTTTTTGACGGCAGTCTTAACAGCATTGTGCGACAGTATGATGCGGGGATCGCCACTGTAATAAGCAGAAATGCAAGTATCTACAGATCAGGCAGTACAGTGGCGGGAAACTATGATGAGAACAGCAGTTTCTATAAAAGACAGAAAGCATTGCTGGATGTGATCGATTATCATATCTATGAAGATAAAGAAGGGTTTCAGGCTGCGTTGAAGAAATCAAAGACAGATTTCGTAGTAACACAGATCGGGCTGGTTGACCATGATTTTCTGACAGAGTGTGGTTGTGAACTGATCGCACAGACGGAATCTTGCTACATTTACAGATTTGATTATAGCAATCCTCGTAAATAATGCATATTGATCCGGCTCATCAGAGCGTGAAATTCTGCCAAGCTGTTTCAAATGCATTAATTAAGAGGCGTGCTATGATCGAAATATCATATATCTTACAAGAGAAGGAGAAAAGAAATGAAAAGTAACATAAAAAGACTTTCGTTCTGCCTTTCAGCACTGATGCTGCTGATACTGGCAAGTCCGCTGACTGTACTTGCAGCAGAGGAAGAGGTGGCTGCATCTGCGAAATTTTACGGCACATTCTGGTCGTTGGTTCCGCCGCTTGTTGCCATTGCACTGGCACTGATCACCAAAGAAGTATACAGTTCACTGTTTGTAGGAATACTGGTTGGTGCACTGTTTTACTCTAATTTTAATTTCGAAGGAACAATCCTTCATATTTTTGAAGGCGGAATGATCAGCGTTCTGACAGATTCTTATAATATGGGTATCCTGATCTTCCTTGTTATTCTGGGAACCATGGTATGTCTGATGAACAGGGCAGGCGGTTCCGCAGCATTCGGACGCTGGGCCGGTAAGAGGATTAAAAGCAGAGTTGGTGCGGAACTCTCAACCATCATTCTTGGTGTACTGATCTTTATTGACGATTATTTTAACTGTCTGACAGTAGGAAGCGTTATGCGTCCTGTGACAGATAAGCACAATGTGTCCCGCGCAAAGCTGGCGTACCTGATCGATGCCACAGCAGCACCGGTATGTATCATTGCACCGATTTCTTCATGGGCTGCGGCAGTCAGCGGATTTGTAGAAGGAGAGGATGGAATTACTCTGTTTGTACATGCAATTCCCTATAACTTCTACGCACTGCTTACGATCTTCATGATGGTGGCAATGGTTCTTATGAAAGTAGAATTCGGACCAATGGGTGTTCATGAGACAAATGCTTTAAAAGGCGATATCTACACAACACCTGCACGTCCTTATGCAAACGCGTCTGAAGATGAGAAAAGTAATCCGCGTGGCAAGGTGATCGATCTTCTGATCCCGATCATAAGCCTTGTAATATGCTGCGTAATCGGTATGATCTATACAGGTGGTTTCTTTAGCGGAACTGATTTTGTAACTGCATTTTCACAGAGTGATGCATCTGTGGGACTGGTGCTTGGAAGCTTCTTCGGACTGGTTATCACGATTGTTTTATATCTGATACGTCGTGTTATGAATTTCAGAGACTGTATGGCGTGTATTCCGGACGGATTCAAGGCAATGGTACCTGCGATCCTGATCCTTACTTTTGCCTGGACATTGAAGGCCATGACAGACAGCCTTGGTGCATCTGTATTTGTATCTGCAATTGTTAAAAGCTCTGCAGGCGGGCTGATGAATTTCCTTCCTGCAATTATCTTTGTGATCGGGGCTGTTATCGCATTTGCGACAGGTACTTCATGGGGAACCTTTGGTATCCTGATCCCGATTGTTGTTAATGTATTCTCAGGAACAAATCATGAACTGATGATCATCTCTATTTCTGCATGTATGGCAGGTGCTGTATGTGGAGATCACTGTTCGCCGATTTCCGATACAACCATCATGGCATCAGCAGGTGCACAGTGTGAACATGTAAATCATGTCAGCACACAGCTTCCCTATGCAATGGTTGCAGCAGCAGTATCTTTCCTGACTTATATTATCGCAGGATTTGTACAGACAGCATGGATCGCACTTCCGGCAGGAATCATTCTTATGGCGATCACTCTGGTGATCATCCGATTAAAATTCGACGATCTGAAAATGTAAATAAAACCGGGCAGTCAGCACAATGCATGACTGCCCATAATTTTTGACTTGTAACAAAATAATGCATCTTTTGTAACAAAATAAAAAACTTTACTTTTTTCGGTAATTATGATAATATAGACCTTGTATTAAATAAATTATATAAATCCTTTGAAAATCAGATTTTCAAGATACGCGCCTGTAGCTCAGTGGATAGAGCAGTGGTTTCCGGTACCATGTGCGGGGGTTCGATTCCCTTCAGGCGTGCTGCCTGGGACGTATGTACAGTTCCGGTGCGTTGTATCACAGGAGTTATCAGAATCGGGAACTGTCAGAAATCGTATGGCGGCAGTGAACGGAGCAAACGGTAACTCATAAGGAGGACAAGAACTTGGATGATTTTAGAGAATGGTTATCAGATAATCTCCGGTATTTTATGCTGGGTGGAGCTATTCTGATAATTGTGGTTGTCCTGTTTTGCGGCATTCGAGCCTGTTCCGGAAGTAATAAGGGGAATTCCGGAGATGAACAGAAAACCACATCCGAAGACCAGGGAAATGTTCCTTCTTCTCCGATAAGTGAAGGGGAGTCTGACGAGAAGAAAGAAGACGCCAATCCCATGGAAACAGCAGATGCAGATGTTACTGCATTGATCACGAGCTATTATCAGGCTCTGGGGGAAAAAGATATTGCAACGCTGAAGACTCTGGAAGATGATTTCACACCGTCTGATGAGTCAAAAGTCACAAATTTGAAAGATTATATCGAAGGGTATGAAGTAGGCGATGTGTACACGAAGAAAGGTATGACAGATGATTCTTACGTGGTTTACGCCTGTTTCTCGTATATCTGTCAGGGCGTTGAGACCAAGGCCCCTGCACTGACTCAGTTCTATGTATATAAGAACAGCGAAGGAAACTGGGTGATCAATAACGGAGCTTTACAGGATTCTGAGATTTCCGCATATATGGAAAAACAGTTATCAGACAGTGATGTTTCAGCTCTTATAAAGAAGGTGCAGAATGAACTGGATCAGGCACAGCAATCTGATCCGTCTCTTGAAGAATTCCTGAATGGTCTTGGGGAGGAAGCCGGTGTGTCAACAGAGGCAGAAGATGGCACGATGCTTACTGCTTCGGAGGAATGTAATGTACGCGCAGAAGCCAGCACAGATGCTGATATCCTTGGCGTGATCTCAGCAGGTGATCAGGTTCAGAAGACAGGTACTGATGGTGAATGGGTTCAGATCGACTACGACGGTCAGACCGGATACATCAGAGGAGATTTACTTGAATAAAATTGAATATGGAACGTAAAAAATACAGGCGGTTATCCTTGTGGTAACTGCCTGTATTTTAGTTCCGTTTTTCTGACATTGTTCTTGTCAGCTTCTGCTGGAGATTTTGCTGTTCTTATTACTTTTCGCAACTTCCGCAAGGGACTTACTTGATTCGATTAAATTCACCGTATGTAACTCCTGTCGATAATTCTGTCTGATGCAGGGAAGCCAGTTCGTGCACTGTTACAAGCTGATAGCCTTCTTCGATAAGCTGCGGGATCAGGATCTCGGCTGCATCTACAGAGGTGCTGAAGATATCGTGCATCAGAATAATGGAACCATCTTTTACATTATTCATGACCTCCTCAACCGTAGATTCCACATCCTGCGTTTTCCAGTCCAGAGTGTCAATGGACCACAGAATCATCGGGGTTCCCACAGTTGATTTTACCGTATCATTAACAGATCCATATGGCGGGCGGACCACCGAAGCTCCCTCACCTGTAAGATTTACAAGCTGTTCATCCACTCTTGCAATTTCTGAACTGATCTCATCCGAAGAAAGAGTCGCCAGATCCTTATGGTCATAAGTGTGGTTTCCAAGTTCACAGCCCAGTTTTTTCATGCGTTTTACTTCGTCCGGAAAACTGGCAATCTCAGTACCCACCATAAAGAAAGTTGCCTTTGCATTATTTTCTTCCAGACAGTCCAGAAGACGGTCTGTAAAAGAACTGGGACCATCATCAAAAGTAAGGGCGACCGACTTCTTTGCCGTAGATGTACCGGACTTGTCAGAGGTGTCTGACTTACCTGAAGATTTCTTCTTCGAGGATTTTTTCTTTGGTGTATAATCTTTCAAAGAACCATCTGTATCCAGTTCATAAGTTTTCTTATCTATTATCACAGTCCCTGTCTGCAGAATGCCATCCATATCAAAATAATACCGCTTCTTTCCGATATCTGTCCAGCCTGTCTGCATAATACCGGTCTCATCCATATAGTACTGTTTCCCATCTGTATCTGTGAACCATCCAGTGTATGGTTTATCATCCACCAGAAACATCCAGTTACTTCCGCTGGAAGCCCAGCTGCCCTCTGATGCCTCAGGCGAGATATCAGTGCTTAATGCAGGACCGCCCGGAGAAGTTTCAGATGAATCTGAAGAAGTGCGTCCAAACAGTTTCCCGGAAGAAGAATCCGTAAAATTATCATTGCTATCAGTCAATGTTTCCCCAGAAGTAAACTCCGCAGAATCCTGATCTTCTGACACGAAAGCTCCGGCATCGCTGATGGCATCTGCCTGTGAAGTCACAGCGGAAGAACGGGTGAAAATTCCTCCAAGTATCAGACACAGAATAACAGAAAGTGCGATCAGCCACCGGTTTGTACGTGGTAAATGATCTGACATGAAAGCCTCCTTTTTGATAAAATCAGTGACAAAAAAGATATCCTGTCATTCGATATCATACAATAAAATCTGACAAAATACAAGGCGATTCCCCATTCCTGCCCTTTTGAAAAAATTTCCAGAAAAATTCCATCAAAATTTCACCGTTGATAAGATGTACAAAAAATTATATAATAGAACAATGGACGAAAAAATCAGAATAAACAAATATTTAAGCGAGGCAGGCATATGCTCCAGACGGGAAGCCGACCGGATGATCGAAGAGGGAAGGATTACGGTAAACGGAAAAAAAGCAGAAAGCGGTCAGAAAGTCAGCCTGGAAGATGAGGTCTGTGCAGACAATATACCTGTCCATAAAAATGAAAAAAAGTACTGCTTCTTTTTAACAAACCCAGAGGAATCGTGTGCAGCACAAAGCAGCAGTTTGATGAGACGACGGTAACAGATTATCTGGATTATCCTCTGCGTGTTTATCCTGTGGGCAGACTGGATAAAGAATCACAGGGCCTTCTCCTTCTGACAAACGAAGGAGATCTGGTCAATAAGATCATGCGCGCCGGAAACTATCATGAGAAAGAATATTTTGTGACAGTGAATAAGCCGGTGGACAGGGAATTTGTCCGAAGGATGAGCAAGGGAGTCCCTGTTCTTGATACGGTGACCAGACCATGCAGAGTGGTGCAGACAGGAGAATGCAGCTTTCGGATCATTCTGACACAGGGACTGAACCGGCAGATCCGCAGAATGTGCCGGTATCTGGGATATGAGGTACAGAAGCTGAAAAGGATCAGGATCATGAATCTGACTCTGGACGGGATCAGAGAAGGCGAATACAGAGAGATCACAGCACAGGAATGGGAAGAACTGAACCATTTACTGGAATCTTCCACAAGTGAAACAGTGATCAGAACAGGAGAACAGAATGGAAACAGCAGCGATCATGCGAATGAAAGAGCTGGTGCAAAAGCTGGACAGGGCAGCAAAGGCGTATTACCAGCAGGATACAGAGATCATAAGCAACAGAGAGTACGATCAGATGTACGACGAGCTTCAGGCTCTGGAGAAAGAGACAGGCACTGTTCTGGCAAACAGCCCAACCATAAGCGTAGGGTACGAGGCAGTTGACCAGCTTCCAAAAGAAGAACACGAATCCCCCATGCTGTCTCTGGACAAGACTAAGGACAGAGAAGTTCTGAGGGAATTTATCGGGGAACACAAAACGCTTCTGTCATGGAAGCTGGACGGACTGACGATCGTTCTTACCTACGAGAATGGAGAACTTGCCAAAGCAGTTACACGTGGAAACGGTGTGACAGGAGAGGTTGTCACCAATAATGCCAGAGTATTTAAGAACGTTCCTCTTAAAATCCCGTATCAGGGAAGACTGGTGTTGCGTGGGGAAGCGATCATTACCTATTCGGACTTTGAACGGATCAATGAATCCATAGAAGACGTTGATGCGAAATACAAGAATCCGAGAAACTTATGCAGCGGTTCTGTCCGCCAGTTAAACAATGAGATCACAGCCCGCAGGAATGTGCGTTTCTACGCATTTACGCTGGTAAGCGCCGACGGGGTTGATTTCCATAATTCAAGAGCCCGGCAGTTTGAATGGCTGAAAGAACAGGGATTTGATGTAGTGGAATACAGGACAGTCACAGCTTCAACGCTGGATGCAGCCATGGAATATTTTTCAACTGCGATCACTGAGAATGATTTTCCGTCAGACGGACTGGTTGCTCTTTATGATGATATTGCATACGGAGATTCCCTTGGAAGAACAGCGAAATTTCCCAGAAATGCTTTTGCATTCAAATGGGCAGATGAGATCAGAGAAACCCATCTTCTTGAGATCGAATGGAGCCCGTCAAGAACAGGCTGATCAATCCAGTGGCTGTTTTGAACCGGTCGAGCTGGAGGGAACCACTGTGAGCCGCGCCAGCGTACACAATGTGAGCATTCTAAAAGAATTGCAGCTTGGTATCGGGGATACGATCACTGTATATAAAGCAAATATGATCATTCCGCAGATTGCAGAAAACCTCACACGCAGCAGTAAACTGGAAATTCCGGATACCTGCCCTGCATGTGGCCATGGAACACAGATACAGAAGGTAAATGATGTGGAGGCACTTTACTGTACAAATCCTGACTGTGCCGCAAAGAAGATCAAATCCTTTGCACTTTTTGCAAGCAGGGATGCCATGAACATTGACGGACTGTCAGAAGCAACACTGGAGAAATTCATTGCAAGAGGCTTTATTCATGATTTCGGAGATATTTTTGAGATTGGAAAGCATCGTGATGAGATCGTGGAGATGGACGGATTCGGGGAGAAATCCTTTGAGAACCTGATGACCAGCATTGATAAAGCTAAGGGGACTACTCTTGCGAAGGTGATCTACAGCCTTGGAATCGCCAATATCGGCCTTGCCAATGCAAAAGTGATCTGCAGGCATTTTGATGATGATCTGGAGAAGATCCGTCATGCAGATAAAGAGGAGATCAGCTCTATTGATACCATCGGACCGGTAATTGCCGGAAGTCTGACTGATTATTTTTCAGACGAGGATAATAACAGAAAACTGGATCATCTGATGAGCCATCTGACTGTTAAGAAAGAAGAAAAGACAGGTGAGCAGATTTTCCGGAACATGAATTTCGTTATCACAGGAAGTGTGGAGCACTTTGCAAACAGAGCACAGGCAAAGGAATTTATTGAGTCTCTGGGAGGCAAGGTGACCGGATCAGTAACATCGAAGACGAACTACCTGATCAATAATGACACAACTTCCAATTCTTCAAAGAATAAAAAAGCCAAAGAACTGGGAATTCCGATCCTTTCTGAAGAAGATTTCCTGAAGATGGCACAACAATAAAATAATAAGAACAGGAGATAAGATAATGCCAATTAAAATACAGAGCGATCTGCCAGTAAAAGAGATTCTGAGAAAAGTAAATATTGTGATGGATGAGTCACGTGCATCCCATCAGGATATCCGCCCCATTCAAATCCTCATTCTGAACCTGATGCCTCTGAAAGAGGAGACAGAGCTTCAGCTTCTGCGTTCCCTTTCCAACACACCGCTGCAGGTAGATGTCACCTTTATGGCAGTACAGAGCATGAAGCGAAGAATACATCTGTGAGTCATCTGAATAAATTTTATCAGACATTTCCGGAACTGAAAAATAACAAATACGATGGAATGATCATCACAGGTGCTCCTGTAGAGCAGATGGAATTCGAAGAGGTAGACTACTGGAAGGAACTGGTAGAAATCATGGACTGGACAAACACCCATGTTACCTCCACCATTTATCTGTGCTGGGCTGCACAGGCAGGACTCTACCACCACTATGGACTGAAAAAACGCAAACTTGATAAGAAGATGTTTGGTCTTTTCTGGCATAAAGTGATGAACCGTAAGATTCCGCTGGTACGCGGATTCGACGATATGTTCCTTGCACCTCATTCCAGACATACGGAAGTTCCCATCGAGATATCCATAACTGTAAAGAGCTGACAGTGCTTGCTGAATCCGATGAAGCAGGGCTTTTCCTTGCAATGGCAGACGGCGGCCGCAAGATCTTTGTAATGGGACATCCGGAATATGATCGTGTGACTCTTGACGGTGAGTACAAACGTGATGTCAGCAAAAACCTGCCCATCGAAATCCCGGAGAATTATTACAAAGACAACAACCCGGAAAACAGACCGCTCCTTATGTGGAGAGCACATGCGAACAACCTGTATACAAACTGGCTGAATTACTATGTCTACCAGTCAACTCCGTTCGACCTGTACGGAACACCAGATTTCAGCGAGATCTAAAGGGTTTGCAGAATTTACAATTTTACGTATCTTACCGTATTTTTACATGATTTCACGCAAAAATGGAGTAAAAATGAGGTCAAACATGTGAGAAAATGGTGTCAAAACTGAGCAGTACAATGCAGATACAGTAGTGACACTGAAAGATTTTCCGAAAATCTCCATGACATTTGCAGAGATGTTTGAGAATGTAGAATAATCAGTTGAGATAAGAAAGGACACAACAATCATATGAACATAGGAAACAATATAGGAAATATCATGAAGATCACAGGCGCATGGAACACCTTTAAGAGCAATCATCCCAAGTTCCCGGCATTCTGTCAGGCAGTTTCACGCAAAGCTTAAAGAAGGAAGCATTATTGAAATTGCGATCACCACTCCTGAGGGAGAGAAGATAGAGACAAACCTGAAAGTAAAGGACAGTGACCTGGAATTACTGAAACAGTTGTCTGACCTGAAAATGTGAAAAAGTTTACAAAAATTTTATTTGAATAACAGGTATAAATCTGCTATAGTATTCTATGTTGGTTAAGTTGATTATTATTCGTTCCCATATATAAGAATGATAGGTTCTCAAAAGAAAGAAGAGGAAGAAAATTGCGTAAAAAATCACATATTTTATTAGCAAGATACCTTGCGGATCAGATGCAGACCACAGCAAGCCTGCAGTCTCACAGAAAGGCTTTCTGTCTGGGCAGCATTCTGCCGGATATCAAACCGTCCTTTATCACCAGGAGACACGAGTTCTACGGAACATTTGAAGATGTCAAGAACCGGATGAAAGAACTGGCAGATATCAGACCGGATGAGAGTAACCAGAGAGTTTACTGGCGGCGGTTCGGCGAAGTGATCCACTATATGGCGGATTATTTTACCTTTCCTCATAACAAAACATATACAGGAAGCTTCAGCCAGCATAATCATTATGAGAAAGTACTTAAGAACAGACTGAAAGAATGTATACAGCAGGGAGAAGCACATGCATATCTGGAACCGGCCATCCGCTTCGCAGATTTCCCCACCCTGATCGATTATATCGAAGCTACTCATGAGAAATATCTCAACAAGCTCCGCAGCGTGGAAGAGGATATCCGCTTTATCCTGAATATGTGTTTTCAGGTAGTGCAGGGACTGATACAGATCTGCATTGGTAATAAGAACTTTGCAGGAGCCATTCAGGCAGCCTGACAGAGATACGCTAAGAATACAGGAAGGCTGTGTGGAAATCATATCCGCACAGCTTCCTGCATTCTGAAACATATCTTCCTCACTGCTTGTTGCTTTTCGCAACTTCTGCAGGGGGACTTACTTGATTCGGTTAAAATGTGACAAAAAAATGAATTTTGGTCAAATCTGGAATTTCCCTGCCCTGAGCTGTTGATTTCAAAAAATGATTATGCTAGAATAAAACAGGTTAATATTTCGGGATAATTCACTTATGAAATAACATAATAATGTGAAAAGTAATTTAGACAGTATGCCCTTATAAACAGGGGGTAAGGACATGCTCACAGTAAGAAGGGAGCAATTTAGATATATGAAAAACAAGTATCTTACCAGATTCTTATGTCTGACATTGATGTCAGGAATGGCATTATCCGGTCCTGCGTCCGTACTTGCAGCAGAGGATACTGCTGCGTATACAGCAGACGGTTCTGATTTCAGCGATTCCGGTGATTTTGATTCAGGATCAGAGGATCCGGCGCCGGCAGATCCGACTCCTGCAGAGCCAACACCTGCGCCGGTAGATCCGACACCTGCAGACCCGACACCTGCACCGGTAGATCCGACACCAACAGATCCGACACCAACACCTGCAGAGCCAACACCTGCACCGGCAGATCCGACTCCGACACCAACAGATCCGACTCCGACACCTGCGAATCCTACACCAACACCGTCTTCACAGATTACGAAGGCAGCCCAGGATGTGATCGACAGAATCAAAGAGTTGAACGCACAGACCATCACGCTGGAGAAGAAAGCCACTGTTCAGAGCATCCGCACTGCATATAATGCCCTGTCTGATACAGAGAAGGCACAGGTTTCTAATTATAATCTGCTGGTTCAGGCAGAAGCGACTATTGCTCAGTTGGAAGCGCAGAAGAACAATGCGAATACGAATAATCCATTTACGAGTAATACCAGTGCTGCACAGACCGGAACTCCGGTATATTATGCGTCCAATATCCACGCAGGTAAGGATTTCTATCTGGACAGCCTGAAGAATAACTACAATCTGACCTTCTCAGATGATTTCGCTTCTGTTATGGATGAGATCGAGAAGGAATATAAAGAGAAGAACAAAGTAGCAGATGCCAGCGATGTAAACGGCAGCAAGACCACCACATCTGCAGACAGTCTTCTGGTAAGAAACTGGCAGGATATCCTTGCAGTCTATGTATATCAGCAGAGCCAGGACGGAAAAACAGAATTTACCCTGGATTCCTCCTGCAAGAAAGACCTTGCGAAAATCTTTGCAGAGATGAACCCGATCGTAAGGGACAAGCAGGATATCACTCACGTTACATACGCTAATCGTAAAATCAACTACTATATTAAGAAAAATAAAATCGCAAAGAAGGATCGTACGATCCTTAAGAAATATGTGGAAACAGACTGCAAACTCCTCTGCGCGGTAGTAACAGCTGCCAACGGTTTTGTCCGCGAGAGTGTAGGGGATGATGTTTCCGAGGAAAGAGTAAATGTTATCTCCGCAGCCTATTCACTGGTTGGTAAAGTCGGTTACTTCTGGGGCGGCAAATCCACAGTGATCGGTGAAGATCCAGGCTGGGGAACCAGCGAGAAGGTGTCAGCCGAGGGAAGCAAGAGCACCGGAACCATCCGCGCATACGGACTGGACTGCAGTGGTTTTGTCACCTGGGCAGTGATCAACGGATATCAGGATAAAGCAATGCAGGAAGCTGTAGGCGACGGAACTTCCGATCAGTGGGAGAAAGCAAACGTGGTAACTGAGGCAGATGCACAGCCCGGAGATCTGGTGTTCCAGAAAGGACCGGAAGCAGGAAGCGATAATCATGTAGGTATTCTCTGCGGTAAAACAGACGCAGGTGACTGGATCGCAGTACACTGCTCCTCCGGCAAGAATGGAGTAACAGTAGGCGAAGCATACAGTGCAAGCTTCCGTTACATCCGCCAGCCATCCTTCTACCGACACAGGAACAGGTTCAGGAAATGCAGAGCAGCAGTACGGTAAGCACAACAACAGGTGATGCAGCAGCTTCCGCAGGAACAGATATCTTTTCTGCAAATGTGACAGTAAACAATACTCTGCAGGATGCGATGAAGTCAAATACTTCCGACTCAACAGGATTCACAACATCGGAATCCACTGAGAAAACTTCCATCCTTCCGGATAAGATTGATCTGTCAAAAGAGAAAGTCGCTGTATTTAAGGCAAAATAAAATGGATAAAAGAAGGGAGAAAGTCATACAAAAAAGTCTGGCTTTCCCATCTTTTTTTGTTGCTGATATTACAGTAAAATCTGAAGATGAGACACCAACAGATGATTTGTTCTGTAAACAGTGAACACACTGTTGTGTTCGGAAAAGAGATACACAGATGGCATTAAGACGTGAGAGAATGAGGCTTGGTGACATGCTCATCAAGCAGAATGTACTGACTGAAGATGAATTAAAGAAAGCCCTGGAATTGCAGAAGGGAAGCGGCAAGAAAATCGGTGAAGTTCTGGTAGATAATGGCTTTATCACTGAGGATATGATCGTTCGTGCCCTCCAGATGCAGCTGGGGCTTAAAGTCGTTCAGCTGACAGGCGTGACGATCCCGAAAGAGGTCCGAAATCTGGTCAGTGTGGACATTCTTAAGAAATATACCTGCATTCCCTTTGAACTGGATCCCTACAATGCCAATATCCTTCATCTTGCAATGGCAGATCCGATGGATATGGCTGCGATCGACGACATCTCTATCGTGACAAACCTGCAGATAGAGCCTTACATTGCTACAACCAGAGATATTCTTGCGGCAATCGACAGATGCTACGGCGCATCGGAGACACTGGATGCAGCCAGACGATTTACTCAGGAGAGGGCACAGCTTCGTGGAGGAGCAGCAGACGACGATACAGATACAGATGTAAGTGATGCACCTATTGTACAGCTGGTGCGTTCCCTTATTGAACAGGCAATCCGCCAGAGGGCCAGTGATATCCATATCGAAGCTCTGGAGAACAAAGTACGCGTCCGTTACAGGATCGACGGTGCACTCTATGAGCGTATGGTATATGACAACAGCCTTCTCCCTGCAATCTCCACCCGTATCAAGATCCTTGGAGGTATGGATATCTCAGAGAAAAGGAAACCTCAGGACGGACGTATGTCCATTATGGTAGACAGACAGGATTATGATATCCGAATTTCCTCTCTGCCTACTGTACACGGAGAGAAGATCGTAATGCGACTCTCTTCAAAACTGAACCTGACACGTAACAAGAAAGATCTGGGACTTCCACCCGATGAGATGGAACGTTTCAACCATATGCTGGCTAGTCCTTTCGGGATCATTCTTGTAACAGGACCTACAGGAAGCGGTAAATCCACTACCCTGTATACCGCATTAAGTGAATTAAATAAAGAAGCAGTCAATATCGTAACAGTAGAGGATCCTGTGGAGGCAGATATTGAGGGCATCAATCAGGTACAGGTCAACAACAAAGTAGACCTGAATTTTGCGTCAGCCCTTCGTTCTATTCTCCGTCAGGACCCGGACATTATTATGATCGGTGAGATTCGAGACAGGGAGACTGCTGCTATTGCAGTACAGGCATCCATAACAGGACATCTGGTTGTCTCTACATTGCATACCAACAATGCAGTAGGTACTCTGAACCGTATGGCGGACATGGGAGTGGAGAGATATCTGATCGCAGATTCTGTTGTAGGAGTTATCGCACAGCGCCTTGTGCGTAAGCTGTGCAGCCACTGTAAAAAAATGCGCCCTGCCACCTCTGAGGAGAAGAGAGTGCTGAGGATGAACACACAGGAGGATGTAAATGTCTATGAACTGTGGCTGTGATTTCTGCAGCCATACAGGATATTACGGGCGTATCGGTGTGTTCGAGATCATGGAGGTCAATGACGAGATCCGCGATCTGATCGCAGAGAATGGCACAACAGAGGAACTGGAACGTGCAGCCAGAAATAGTGGTATGCGCACACTGAGAGAGAATGGTATCAACTATGTGCTGAACGGTACCACCTCTGTGGAAGAGATGCTTAAGGCATCTTATGAATAACGTAAGTTTGCAGACTGTTAATTCTACAGACTATTAATATAGAAGAAATTCCTGCGAACCGGAGCTCTCCGGAGATTCTCAGGGAGTTACGAGGCAGATTAGGAAATATGTATAATTTAGACGAAATACTGATACAGTCAGTGAAGGTAAGGGCTTCCGATATCCACCTGACAACCGGCAGACCGCCAAGCTACAGGATCGATGGTGTACTGGCTCCCATAGAGGGAGAACGCCTTACTCCGCAGATGCTGGAAGATATTCTCATGCCCCTGATGGATGTCCGTCACAGAGAAGAACTGCAGAATAACGGACAGACAGACTTCGCATATGCCATCTCAGGTGTGGGACGTTTCCGCGTAAATGTATTTAAACAGAGAGGAACACTTGCTTCCGTTATGCGAAGCCTTCCTTTCAACATCCCGGAACCGGAAGACCTTGGTATCCCTGCAGAGGTAGTGGAGATGACCACGCGGAAAAGAGGTCTCATTTTGGTAACAGGGCCGACAGGAAGCGGGAAATCAACTACACTGGCTTCATTGATCCATGTGATCAACAGGAATTATCCTTACCATATTATTACATTGGAAGATCCGATAGAATATCTGCACAGACATGATAAATCTGTGGTAAACCAGAGGGAGATCGGCAGTGATTCAACGAATTATGCACAGGCACTGAGGGCTGCACTCCGAGAAGACCCGGATGTGATCCTGGTAGGAGAGATGCGAGACCTGGAAACCATTTCCACTGCCATCACAGCGGCGGAAACCGGTCATCTGGTATTTTCCACCCTTCATACTATCGGTGCGGACAAGACTATCGACAGAATCATCGATGTATTCCCGCCAAATCAGCAGCAGCAGATAAGGATCCAGCTTGCCTCTGTATTAGAGTGCGTTGTATCCCAGCAGCTTCTCAAGAAAGCAGACGGAAGCGGCCGTGTAGCTGCACTTGAAATACTGTTTGCAAATAATGCAGTGCGAAACCTGATCAGAGAGAGCAAGACCTATCAGATCTCATCTGTGATGCAGACCAGCAAACGTGCAGGAATGCAGACGATGGATGATGCACTGTATGACTTATATATGAGAAAACTGATCGATGCGGACAATGCAGTGACATATGCCCAGGATCCGGTCAGCATGAACAAAAAAGTCAGCTTTGACTTCTGACAGAAACCCGATCTGGCAGACACCCTGAGCCTGACTGACAGAAAGAAGTGATAAGATGCCGGGTTTACCTACGTGGCAGTAGATAAAAGAGGAAAAGAGAAAAGAGGAAGTATTGAGCTGACACCAGAGAGAAAGTTATAGATATCCTGAAAAACGACGGGCTGATCCCGGTCTCTGTAAAAGAGCAGGGTGCCCTGAACAAAGACATAGATTTTTCCATAGGAAAGAAAGTAAAGCCGAGAGATCTCAGTGTATTCTGCCGTCAGTTTGTCAGCATCACTCAGGCAGGTGTCCCGATGAAGGAAGCCCTGCAGATGCTCTCAGAACAGACAGAGAACAAATGGCTGAAACGCGCCATCTCAGAGGTACTTCTCAGTGTGGAGAAAGGAAATACACTGGCAGACTCCATGAGAGGCCAGTCAGATATTTTCCCGCCAATGCTTATCAATATGGTAGAGGCAGGTGAGAATTCCGGAAGCCTTGAGATGGCTTTCACACGAATGGCAGTACAGTTTGAGAAGGAAGCCAAGCTGAAGGCAACTATCAGAAAGGCAACCATCTATCCGATCATTCTGATTATTGCAGCGATTGGAGTTGTGGCTGTTATGCTTCTGTTCGTTATTCCCATCTTTATTGATATGTTTGCAGATCTGGATGTGGAGATGCCGGGAATCACCATGTGGGTTATGAATACCAGTGAGTGGATGACAGAACACTGGTATATGATCCTGGGACTGATCATTCTGGTGATCGTGGCATATAAGATGATCTACAGGACAGAACAGGGCAGACTTGCCATCGACAGGGTCAAGATGAAGATGCCGTTGTTTGGCAAGCTGACAGTGAAGACGGCCTGTGCACAGTTTGCAAGGACAATGAGTACGCTGCTGTCCTCAGGTATCTCCACTATCGATGCGCTGGAGACAGTGTCCAAGATCGTCAATAACATCCATTACACAAATGCGCTGCTGAAAGCACGTGAGGAAGTTATGAAAGGTATTCCGCTGTCAGAACCGCTGACTGCCTCAAAGATATTCCCGCCTATGGTGTGCCATATGACTGGAATCGGTGAGGAGACTGGTAATATTGAGGATATGCTGGAGAAGCTGGCGGATTACTATGATGAAGAGGTGGAGATGACTACCAGAGTGTACTGGCAGCTATGGAGCCGTTGATCATTGTGTTTATGGCTGTTGTGGTCGGTACGCTGGTTGTGGCGGTGGTTTCACCGATTGGGGCTATGTACAGTGGATTGGATAATCTGTAATGAAAATTTAATTATACAGTGCATATAGATTATAGCCTAAAATGGGTAAAAAGTAATTAAATTATCTTAGATACCTGATTGATTGGGCAATCAAAGGATCATTTGCGAGTGGTAACCGCGTTAAAAGTTGCTGAAATAACCAAAATTGGATGTATTACAGCTTGCATAGGGGCTGTGTTCATCATAGAAATCATGGAAATGTCGTGTTTTCTTGTAAGATATGGAAGGGGGCGCGTGGAAAAAGCGGTATTTTAGTGATTTAATTATACGGTAAGGGAAAGGCTGAGATTGTTTGAAGGGATGTGCTGTCAGGTGGACGCTCCGGGATGTAAATATATTTATCTACATCTGCAGGAGACTTAGTCATACTTGGCATTTGGGAATCTGCGTTATTCTGCGAAAAAACTCACTGTCTGAGCGAAGCGAGTTATGAGGTTTTCGCAGAATGCTTTTAGCAGATTTCCAAATGCTTAGTATGACTGGCTCCGAAGCCGTAGATAAATATATTTACATCCCGGAGCTGGTATTGGTAGTGACTGGATTCCTGATAACGGGAAGGTTTTTCCTAAACCGGAAGTGAGAAACAAAATTGTAAC
>ENA-OUNI01000287-OUNI01000287.1-human-gut-metagenome-genome-assembly--contig:-NODE-287-length-23645-cov-4.720214_pt1 | contig 23645 bp, 25 predicted proteins | sample MGYA00242499_ERZ504580 | MGnify/ENA primary metagenome ERZ504580 (study PRJEB26092, sample SAMD00036315) | human gut metagenome | host: Homo sapiens | study: EMG produced TPA metagenomics assembly of... | reverse complement strand
TGCTCTCGGTATGTCAAAGCTCTGGATGTCTATGTCTAATTCTGCCAGTGGGTCAATGATACCACTATGGGTCAGGGCTTCGTCGTAGAGTTTTTTTTTACATCATCGCCCATCGTCGATAAGTACACGCCATGCCGTAGGGCAAGGTAATGCAGGAAGTCCGCAATGAGTAGGTTCTGCACCTTACAAGCAAGCGGCATTGCTTTATGTCCCAGTCCGAGTGGGTTGGATATACTTGGCATATTTTCATAGAAATATTCTTTGACTGCTCCCATTGTAAAGACATGGCGGAGTGACTGCTCCGTATGTGGAGGAAGTCGGTATGCACCACGCTGTAAGTCTTCCATGTAGTAGGGCAGGAAACGTAGCATCAATTCCTCTATTTCCTGTCTGTCCTGCTCGTAATCGGTGGTCAGTGCCATCTCCATGTTGGGAGATGTTGCCGCTTCGCCTCCATCAGCATGACACAATGCTTGGATATTCCCATACAGCATGGTTAGAAATTCCAGCGGATTCAGTTCCTCACCCTTGAAGCGTATCCCGATATGCAGCTTGTCACCGCTTAAAGCTACAGTCTGTCCGGCCTTGACACGCTGTCCGAACTGGGCGAAGACATTTGACAAATGCCCATAGGTCACTTCATACTCCCCATAGCGTATAGTTTGGCAGATGCCGAGTATAGGGTCATTGCCTATACCTGACACGATACCGCTGGCGACAGCGCCAGTGTGTAACACCGTACATCGAAGTCGATGCCATGATGAAAATATGTTTTGCCCGTTGTCGGATCGGTTTGTTCGCCATAGCCGAGCGATAGTTTCACATCCTTGCCCTTCCGTTCTTCAAAAGGCATACAGTATCCACTTTCGGATTGCAGGATCATTTCTTCTGTATATTTCATTATGTGATTATATTTGATTCTTATTCTTATCTTTTCATCCCCCCGCTATTCGTCTGTTCTTCAACGGGAAGAGCGGGTGTCTGTATTCGTTGTATGCTTCTCGTATCAGGTGTGCGGAAAATACCGGCATTGTTGCCGATAAGCATCATGCCGAGAAATGCACCGGCAATCTTGCCCAGCCAGCCGAAGCGTCCGAATATAAGAAATGCTGCTGCGACCAGTCCCGCTATACTCAATCCCGACACGTTACCCTGTCCGAGATTACGGAAAAAGTTACCGAACATATCGGAAACTCCGCCATTGGAGACTTGCCGTAGAAAATTCGATACTCCACCCAGTTTTGAGTCTATGCCGGCTACCGTACCGCTGACGGAACCGACTGCTTCTCCGGCTTTGCTTGTCAGTTCTCGCACACCGTCCGCTGCATCTGCAAGGGTATCCGTAGCCGATTTCCCTATGACCGCATCGCTTACGATATGTACCACGCTCTTATCTGTGGTTAGTTTCTCCCAACCCACATAACCGACTGCACCGCCGATGGCTGCGGTCTTGACGGCTTGTCCTGTGCCCCGTAAGGTTTGTGAAGGATGCAGTGCAGCATGTCCCATACTTCTTCCGGTAGCTTTTGCTGCTTTGCCGCCATATTTTAATATTGAATCCCAAATTCCCATATCATTACATTTTTAAGGTCTTACATTCTTTCCAATCTGTCGCCAACGTCGCTTGGCTGCGTCCACGATACTACGTTTATCGGCTTCGGGATGTGCACCCTCGTCGATTTCCCGCCAAATGTCGCCCATTGTCGTGTACTTTACCGCTTTGGTCAGTCGTTGCAGCTTTGTGTTCATTGTTTTGAGCTTTGGACGGATGCCAAAGACAATTTCCATACGCTCTTTTTCCGTCATCTTGTTCTCCGAAAGGCACGCTGTGCGTATATCGTTCACAATTTCCACGCTGTTCATCATCAGTTCCCTATAAATCTTGTTGCGCTGTGTGGATAGGGCTACGGCAAGCGTATTGGCTGGACTTCGCTTCAATTGTTTGGTGAAGTCGCCCATATTGTCTGTCAGCCTCGATACCTCATAATAGAACCCATAAGTTTGCGCCGCATAGCAGACTATTGACCGGAAAGAGTTTAGATAGTTATTAAACTCTCGTTGCAGGTCTGTTGTCGCCTGCACTTCTTCTTTTGTCCAAATATGTCCGGTGGTCTGCATCAGCATGACCTTTTCCTGATTCTTCAGCTCCTTCTCTGCCTTTTCGGTATATACTGCAATCATTCCGGCCAGTACAGGGTCATTCTGCGCTTGTACCTCACCGATACCGGTAAGACACAGCAGTAATATACTTATCCAAATTGTCCATTTCATAACTGATATATTTTATCGGACGAGAGCTGCCGCCCTGTGCCAATGGGACAGAGCCATACGAGCTGCCTCACCGTTGTCACGGTCAAGCATTCCTGCCGTTACGTTGTTCCACACATCATTGAAAGTATAGTACCGTATGCTCAAATAGAGCAGATGCAACTTCCGGCTAAAATCCGATAGTTGGTCGTTCAACGCCCATAGCGTCTTGCTGCGTTCTGCCCCCGTAAGCATGTTTTCGTTGCTACCTTTGGCCACAGCGTCATTCAGCAATGTAAAAACAGAGACAAGTTCCGTTGCTGTTTCTATATAGAGGTTGTTCATGTTCATACTGGCCACAATGCCCTGCGGATTGTTTTGGATGGCCTTGCCTAATTTCCCCAGCGTGAGGAAAATCCGCACACCGTCATTGTAGAGATGCGTACAGGCTTTCAGTGATGAAGCGTAACCGCTTGCTGTCTTGAGGTAACTGTTGTACTGCTTCTCCCACTTGTGGATTTGGTTGAACTCGGTAGCGATGCTGTTTTGGAGCAAGGCTGTTTGTGTCTGTCCCTTTATTTGTTTTTCAATCTGCCCGTTTATCAGTTCGTTACCTTCGGCCAATGCAGTCCATTCCAACGGATTGGAAGCCGCAATTTGGGCTTCTGCCACCTGTGGAAGCAGGCATACCAGCGAGGCAACCAGCCCCAGACTAATGATTCGTGATTTCATATATTCCCTTTTTTCGTTTGTTAGTTTCTACCCGTTCACGGATAATTGACACGAGGTCGTCCCTATGAAAGATACCGATCAGGTCAAGACGGGGCGTGTTTCTGTCCATTGAAAGGATACGTACGGTTTTCAGCCCACAAAATTGTTGCAGCAGGCTTTGGTGCTCTTGAAAATCCACGATACGATATAGCTCCATATATCCACTTTGCGACGGATAATACCGTATTCGCTGACAAGTTGTTCCGTACCGATGCAATAACGGATTCGCCGCAGGTAGAGATAACGGTAGAGTAACAGTAACGAGAGCATCAAGGCAATTACTGTGCAATAGCTGTCAATGGCAGCCCTTCCATGCCTCCGTACACCCATACAGTGCCGCACAGCACGAGAGTGGGCAGCTCGTTGATGACAAATTGCCCGGTATGTGGATGGATGACAATGGTTTTGTGACAAGTTCTCTGCATAGGTTTTATGGATTATCGGTGAAAACGGGAATGAAAGTCTTCTCTCATTCCGGAAAGAGAATTGGTTATATCCACTTCCAACCGGGCAAGTTCTTCCCGTATCTTGTACATTTCCTGAAAACCCTTATCTGACATTCCTTGGTCATTGGTTTCAAAGGAGAATATTACTCTGTCCGCACGTTCAAGACGCTTTCGCACAGCCTCATGGTCCGCTTCGTCGTATAATCCGTTTCGGATATGTTCCGGATTGACTTCGGGCAAATCGGACAAGGCATGATTCAGCGTGGCTTTACCGCTGATCTCCCAATCGTCAAGGTTGTCCTTCTCTGGTTTTATCCGTTTGCCGAGTAGCTGGTCGTTCCAATCCTTATAACCCTCTGCGGCAGATTCATACAAGATGCATCCTGTAGCTTCCGGACCGGAAATGGAAGCATCAATCGCTTTTTCGATGGCTTCCAGATTGCTTCTCATTTTCTCTAATTCTTCCTCACTGGCAGAACCTTCGTCACGAGCCATTTCGTACTCATCCATACAAACCATTCTCATTTCCTGTAGATAGCCGTCACCAATTCCCATGTCGTCACGCTCCCCATTCTTCAAATTTTGTTTTGCATCATTTATACCCAGTATGGCTGTAATCTTTTCAAAATTGAATGGTTCAAGTTCTATTTCATACTGTGAATAGTCTTCGCTGTTGTTCTGTACAATCAGTCTGCCGGTTTGTGACAGACAGGTGGAGAAGTTCCAGCCTGCATGAGTGAGAGCAAAGTGGATAGCATAGACTTGTCCGGCACGGTCATGATCGAAGCAAAGATGATGTGAGGCATGGGGAGTTGCTTTTATCGCTCCTTTGAATTGCTGCTGGCTCGGTGCCCCTCCGGTAGAGATGAATACCGCCTTTCGCAGATCCTTGTTCTGTGCCTGATGAAGTTGGTAATATGCCATCGCATCATAAGCACTTTCGAACCAATAGATATGTTTGGCGGAGGTGAGAGAAGTGCGGGCAGGCTGGCAATCCACAGTCCCTCGCTTGAATTGCTCCCTGCGGCTTTGCCTTTGTAGCTGCCGCTCCCGTCCATACGGGCACGTCCTCGTTCTTCAAGTCCCACAATCGCTCCGTCGCCTTTGGGCAGGGTTAGTGGAAAGGACAGGTTCGTGTAGGTCGCACCGTCCTCCCGATGTTTCGTAGCCAGATAAAAATGCCGATGGAAGGCATATTGTGTATAAAGGTCGATACCTCGGCTTTTAAAATAAGGATAAAATTTTTTCTGCGTTTCCCGATTCTGCGGATTGAACTTATGAATGTCGTAATCCGCTATGTCAAATGGCTTTACATCTCGTTTAGGGTTCACTATTCGGGTTTTCCGTTCAGTGACAGGAATGTTCAGTAATCTGTTACAGACAAGATTCACCAGTCTGTCCGGAGACATACCCGCATGGTACTCCGTGAAAAAGTGCGGATGCTCCTTGATGAAGGAAATGATGTTATAACTTTCTGTTGTTGTGCGTGGAAACAGCATTTTCCTTGTTGTGTCACAATAAATTTGTCACCACGGATACGTCTGCCGTCGCTGTCCAAACGAACATACGAGGGATAGCGCAGACCGTCACGACGGTTCAGGTGATACCCTGCGTCAATCAATACGTCCTGGATGTTTAGTCGTTGCAGAAAGTCATCGTATGTAAGGTCTCCGTCTCTCATAGGTTTACCTCCCTCTTCTCATTTCATTAATATCTTGATTCATCTGTGCCTCGAAATTACGGATGGCCACATCTCTCGGTGTATCTACGCCGGGCTTGAAGTATGGATGTGGCGGTCCGCTGAAACGTTCGCCATAGAACTCCGGAGAGTGGTGGTGATGGAAGCCATGTGCGACTTCCGATGCCACCACAGCACCGGCGGTAAGGGCAGCGAATATCTTCACGCCAAGCCCCTTGTTCGCTTCAGGACGTGTCTTCATATCCACCTCGTTGAAAATCTTCGAAAAAAGTTTCATCCGGTGGTAATCATCCACAGCAAGAAACTTGTCGTAGTCTTTCTGGCTGATTTCGTGGCTGATGACCTGTCCGTCAATAACAGCGGACATCTTGTATTTACCCTCCGTCTGTGCTGGTTGCACGGCAATGTCACTGACCTCTACTTCCCGGCCATGTTTCTCCTCACGATACCAGCCTTTGCTTTCGTTGAGTAGTTGCAGGTCACGACCGTCCACGGCTGCACCGATACTGCCCTGTATGTATTCCTGCCGCATCGGAGTTTCTTGCTGCATGAATAATTCTTGTTCCTGCCGCTGCCGTTCTTCCAGTTCATGCCGCACTTCGGGATGCAGGCCGATACTGATGCGTTGTTCGCTGTTGAGCTGTTCCATCGTTACTTTATCGGCAAAGTCCGCTCCGATAATGCCGTTCAGCAGATCCAGCCGTTTCTCCACAGGTTGTTCCTCGATGGATGCGGTAGCCAGTTTTTTCACTTCTTCTTCCGTCAGGTCATAGACCATATCGGCATTGACACTTTCCGATTGTACGGTCAGTGTCCTCCGTTCCATATCCACGATAAGACCGTGCGAAGTAAGGCACTCCGACCATTTCTCGTTGGAAAAATAGACTGGTGAAGCAATCAACTCCTTGTATGCTTGTGCCGGTTCCTTGCTGCGCGGACGGCTGACAAGCGGTGTAATGACCTCCTGCAAGTTCTTCAATACATCTTGCTGTACAATGGGTTGCTCCTGTTGACCGCCTTTGTAGTAAAAGCCGTAGCCACCCGATTGCAGTTCGCCGGGCTTCATGCGCCCGTCTGGGCGTTCGGGTACGATGGATGGCCCCGGAAAGAAAAGCTGCCCACCAACTCTGCGTAGGTGGAAACCCCACTGTTCGCGTGGTGTCCAACCAAGGAATGGAGGGGGCATACCCAGTCGCCCCATGTGTCCGTACTCACCGATACCGATGCGGTAGCCATGTAGCCCCATCGCCACGCGACCGTTGGCATTGCGGGCATGGACGAAATTTTTCGGCATATAGAAATCTTTTCCTATGATACTCGTGAGTATGTTGTAGGCTTTCTTGTTGGCCGTATTCGTTCCCCAGTCCGTCAGAGCCAACATCTGTCGTTCTGTTATAGGATAGACCAATAACGGTGAATCATGCCCTTGCACAATCAGCCGGTAGCCGCCTCCGTCAAATGCGACATGGGCTTGAAGTCCGTTACGCATCAGTAGATTGCGCATTTCGGGTTGCAAGTCCATCTGCCGAGGATTAGTGTTTGTTCGTATCGTCATAGTCTGATGTTATGATGGTTACTTGTTATGCGTTGCCGTATTTCATAGCCGCTTCCAATTGTTCGTCTTTGAAACGGACAAACCCGGCGGCAGAATCTTCGCAGACCGTGAGTCCTTTTTCCTCACAGTAATGGGCGTACTCCTCCTGCCACTCGGCAGAAAAATGGTTGATGTAATCGAGCCAGCCGTATTCGCCGCTCTGCATCTTCTCGACGAGAACCTCTTCGGGATAATATTTCTGTTGTGCCATACGCTTATATTAAATAGGTTTTATTTGTGAATACCTGCCATTCGGTTACGCTCACCGCTTTTCTTCTGTTCGTTCCACAGTTCTTCGGTGTATTCCTCCTCTGGAACGTAGTCGAGATTGCCGTCATCATTCATCACCCAGCAACCGTAGCAACCGAAGGTGTACTTATCCCATTCACGCTTGGGTTGCTCTTTCCATTTCTGCGCGTCACCTGCGCAGAAACGGATGCCTGTCTTGTTGTGAAGGTCGATGCCTACCGTGACAGGTTCGCCATCCACTGCCACCGTCAGAGGCTCACCATGCTGCATTCCGTTTACTTCTACTGTACCTAAGTGCATTACCTCTGCCAGCACTTTCAGGTTACGGGCGATGATGGGTGTCGGAACATACATCACCTGTTTTGTTTCCTCGTCGATTTGCACGAAAGCTTTACTGCGTCGTCCGTCCGCCATAGCCACGTCTGCAATGATGGATTTGCCGTCAAGCAACTGTTTTTGCTGCTCCTCGTTGTAGCATTCCAGTGGTGACGACTTCAGTGTGGGATAAAAAACCACATCCACCTCGCCGCTATCCATACGGATAAAGGCAAACCGACTGCGACTCTCGATTACTTCGCCATTCTCGTTAGTGACACGCATGGGCAGTACCGGCGAGTAGCCGCCTTTCCCGATTTCTTTCAGGATACACAGGGGCAAATCTTCAATCATTTCTTGGGTAAGCCCAAAGCGGGCCAATGTCGGATAAGGCAGTTCGTTGAACTCAAATTGTTCTTTTTTCATATTCTGAACGATGTTATAAAATTATACTCAGCAAATATAGAGCGATTTCTTATCTGATGACTAAAACATTTCTTTATAAGTGATTATAAAGTGGTATTTTTAATGTTTTGAATATGATTTTTCGCAAATAATCATATTCAAAATTGATTAAATAGTTATATTTGGAGAAAAAACAGTCGGCAATGGACAGACCATAAGAAGAGCGTGCTAACTTTGCTGCCATGAGAAAGATTTTATTATTGATGATGACGGGTGTCTCATTATGTATCACGCCAGCCAAAGCACAATTCAATACCGTTGCCGTTACCCCAACACGCTACAAGATGGAGGTATTGGATATGGGGTTAGACCAAGCGGAACCGGCATCCGAAAGCGAGATTTCCGTACAGGAAGTTTCAACAGGTATCCCGGTATGCGCAGATATGGATAAGAAAAAGTGGATGGATCGTTACTTGAGTGTAAGTTACCCGTTACGTTATATCAAGGTCACTTCGCCTTATGGCTACCGTAAGGACCCGTTTACGGGAAAGAGTAAATTTCATGGCGGACTGGACTTGCGCGCACGTGGCGACAAGGTGATGGCATGATGGAGGGTGTGGTCGTGAAGGTCGGACAGGACAAGACTTCCGGCAAGTATGTAACCTTGCGGCATGGTAGGTACACCGTCAGTTATTGTCATCTCTCTAAAATTCTTATCGTCAAAGGGGCAATAGTTCATCCTCGTGATGTGGTTGGCATTACCGGCTCCACAGGACGCAGCACCGGCGAACACCTGCATATCACCTGCAAACTCAATGGCAGGAATATCAGCCCCTCGCTTATACTCGATTATATCCAATCCATCCGGCAGGAGTGTATATCAGCATTGGCAGGTTTGTAAAAGAGAAGTGAAAAGGGCTGAAAACGTTCCGGTTACTTTGTCATCCGTTCAATAATATGGGCAATATGGTTGCCCCAGACGTGTATTTGTACAAGGAGCATCGAAGGCATGGAGAGCGTCTTGCCATAGAAGATAGCCGCCACTACTTTGCCACCGCACCGTTCTATCTCTTCCTTGTAATCCACCACGCTTTGCCCGGTTGTCAGCACATCATCTATGATGATAATCTCTTTCCCTTTGATTTTTCCGGTAATGAGGTAGTTTCGTTCGAGGATACGCTTCTCTCCACCTTTGGCCTCATGCAGGCTTTCTCGTGCATCGCAAATATCAACGTCGTACAGTCCTGAAGTTAAATCCTGTCGGTGCTTTCCGATGTACCAGTCGAGCCGTTTGAACCGTTGACCGTATTTTATCCAGTTGCTACACGGCATGAACATTATATGGTAAGGTCTCTTTTTCAGTTGCAAGGCATTCATACACGTTTTAAAGAACTCGATTCCGTGTATATCTCCTTGTTTGAACTGGTAGATGGAATGGCAGAAAGCCCTCTGTTCATCATTGAGCAGCGCATTGTATCGTGACGGATAGTAATATCCGTAAAAGGAGATTCGGATGCCTCGTAACTTGAACGGCTTATGGGGAGAATGGCCATCAAACCGTTCGGGATGCAAGAGACAGAACATACGGCAGGCTTCCCGATGACCGGCCATTACCGCCAGACGACAGTAACGTTCACGTTCCTCGCTCTTTTCGGTCAACCGTGCGGCGGCGAATGCCGCTTCTCCTGCTTTTCGTCGCCAGTAGCCGATAATATACCACAATGCCCCAATTGTGAAAAGCAGGAGTATGAACAATAGTCTTGCATTCATCGTATTTTTATTTGAATGAAGCAGCCCGTTTCAATCTGGTTATTTACAACATTACGGTGTATTTCGACATAATCGGATATGGGGGTTATGGCTTCATTACTTATATCAAATTCGTTTTCACTCACTTGCAAAGTTAGCAAAATCGTGGCACTAATCTAAAATAGCACCGATAATTTATAAGCCATATCACTTTTATATCATAAAGTCTTACCCATACAATTTCCTCTTTTAATTGTACATGCTCAACTTTTATAGAAGATGTTCGCCCTGACCGGTACACGGCAAATGGCATACAAGTCTGCTATATGCTGTGTACCAGTCTTTGGGATAAAGCAAGGACGATGGCACATTTGCCACAAGTGTCAATCAAGCCAATCTGTTGTCCTTGCAGCGACCTCTGCTATCTGTTCTTTTGTAACCGGCAATGCGTCTGTTTGTTTTTATAGCTTCGCCCCACACCATCAGCGGAGCGTCACAGGACTTGTCCGCAAGAGACATTCACTCACCTTATGGCAGCAGAGCTGCTATGGGGTGAGTGAAAGACTCTTTACGGAAGCCAAACATGAAAAGACCGTACACCTCGGTCACAAACTGCCAAGCTTACGCTTCGCCAGATTTGAGACTAAGTTGTATGGTCACTTCATCGGGAAGTTTGGACCGGCAAGCCACAGACGTTCCACTGCCCACCCATTCCTTTTATAAATCTTGCACCTATTCTACATGTCTATATGACAACCGCCTGTAGTAAGAAAGCATATTCTGTTTGTCGGTTAGCTCTGCTGTAGTCATATTTTCCGCAAAGTAAGCCGCCTTTTACCAAACATCAAATCGCCACTATCGCTGGAACGAAAAATCTTCCTCTGACACGTCAGAGCGTATTTCTTGTCGCCGTTTTGTCTTATCGGTATTCTTGGGCGGCAGTTGATGGCAGAAAATATCCCTCAGCAGGCTGAACAGCTTCAAAAAGAGGGAAAAAGAAAAATTATCAGAGTTATGGCAAAGACGATAGACATAGAACTTCAAAAACAGTTGGACAAGCCACAGGCATGGTTCTGCAAGTATTTTCCTGCACGCATACGCAATGTGAGTGAGCGTGAGATAGCAGACCGCAAGTTAGTCTTTGATTTCAAGGATGGACGGGCATACGAAGAGGTTGCTCAACGCACGGCAGCCAACATGACCGAACGTTATGGAACATCATGTACTAACATTGTATTTTCTCCCGTACCGGCATCCACCGATAAGAAGAACGAGATACGTTACAAAGCATTCTGCCAAAGAGTATGCGAACTGACGGGAGCTATCAATGGTTATGACCATGTATCAGTGAGTGGTGAGAGGCTAACCATTCACGAAAACCGTAAGGCAGAGAAAGAAATCCGTAAGGTAAACGTCATTGAGTTTGATTCGGCTTTTTTCAACGGCAGGTCTGTGGTAGTCTTTGATGATGTGATAACCAAAGGCTGAGTTATGCTACCTATGCCAATCAGCTTGAAAGCCTTGGTGCTAATGTACTCGGAGGTATATTCCTCGCAAGAACCCATTACAAAGTGAAATAATATGACCCAGACAAAGTATGATAAGGCAGTGTCCGTTTGCTTCAGTGGACACCGCAATATTCCATTCCTATACAGGAAGCAACTGAAGCTGCAATTAAAGGCAGCGATAACCAAGGCATACGCTGGAGGTTATCGTCATTTTTACTGTGGTTGTGCCATGGGGTTTGATATGCTGGCGGCAGAAGTTGCTCTTGCGTTGCAGTCCGAATTGTCAGGTCTGCAAGTTATTGCCGTAGTACCGTATCGCGGACAATCCGAGCGGTGGAACGATGCGATGAAAGCCCGGTATGATACTATTCTCTGTAACTCGGATGATGTTATCATCCTGAGCGAACACTACTACCATGGCTGTTTGCTTCGACGCAACGACTATATGGTTTTTCACAGTTCGTCTCTTATTGCCTGGTATGACGGCAACCCCAAGGGTGGTACGTTTTATACTTATCGTAAGGCTACAGCGAATGGACTAAAAGTTCTAAATCTCTATGGCAGCTCAATCGTATAACAGCCATCTTGTTTTCGCATATTCCGAGCCGTAGCGGTGACTCCTTTGCCATTCATGTAAAGGCTGTTTTGTCAGCCATAGCGTGATATGGCAAAGTACGCTATTAGTTCTGATGTATTGCCCGGCTTTACCTATGTGCCGGTTTAGTTGGTGTTGCTGTATTTTTATATCTTCGGAGGCTCCATCCTCCTTATATCTTTCTCTACCTTTTTTAGTATTCGGCTTAAAAAGTAATATACTTGCCTTACTTTTCGCCTATTTAGCATGTTTAAGGCACGTCTTTTTTATAAATAAGTGCAGCAATTGGTTGCTGCACTTTTGCTATAATATCTATTTGTCATATTAGACCTTCCCGTACACCGTCCTCATTTTTCCGTCCACCAGCACCTTATTTGACCGCACAATCCAAGCTCTGCCGTCATTCAATCCGCATTCCAATGCCTTTTCGCCGCCGCCGATTAGTACCGGAACGGTTGTCACTGTGATTTCGTCCGCCAGCCCGTTATCCAAGAGTAAAGCCCCGATTTCCTCACCGTAAGCCACCACCATACCGTCGCCGTCTTCCTTCATCTGTCTCAGTTCTGCCACTGCATCTCCTTGGATGAACTTCACTCGTTCATTCTCCGTCAGGTCGATGCCGCCGTTCGTCACAACCAAAGTCTCTTTCGCCGTAATCGGCCAACCCAAATGGTTCATATAAATACGCAGGTAAGTTTCTTCGTCAATCAGCACACAACTGGAGGCATCCACAGCCGCATCAAAATGCTTGTCCGAAGGAGCCGGACAACCGTCGATGGACTGATACACGTGCAAGGAAATCTGTTTCATATTCAATGTGTTTTTAAGAATTATGTCCACCTTGCACCCTAAAGAACAGCATGAACCCACGCTATTCCGGAATAGAGGTACTGCCATACCTAAAAGGCAGATAAGCAAACCCTTGCTGTATAAACATACAGTATGAATATTTTGCTATACATCTTGTCTTTTTGATAAGTGTCAGTTTTCTATTCCAAGACGTTCAGTGAACGTATAATATGTATATCAATCTCCGCCTGTTTCCAAGCCGAGTATGAATCTTCCATGTCACGACAATGACCGTACCGAAAGTACCGTCTGCTGTCTTCATTTTGACAAAGATAACGAAAGATTGGCGGATAAGCAAACAAAAAACATTGTTTTTCAGATTGCCTGTTCCGAACTGCATTCTGCCTTATCAAAAAGACTTACTCATTCCCCATGATTTAATACAGTCGTCATTCTGCAATTATCAAGAGATGGGCCAATCCATCCGATTCCACCTCCCTTTATAGTTCACCTTCCTCCGATATAATACGGGCAATCCATTCCGATTGTCCGTTACCCTGTTTTACAGTTTTATTCATCCCTTTCTATTTGATTGTCATTTATTATCGTTTTGCTGCTGCCGTGCGACCTCTCGTGGACTTATTTTCCCGCAAAGGTAATAGGCTGCTCCAATCTTGCCAATGCCGGCGTTCCGCCGCGAGTGAGCCGCAAAAATCTTCCTCTCCGTCTGTCGAGCGTATTTTTCCGCATCAGCCTTGTCAGATTGTTTCCGCCACCTTTTGGAGGCAGAAAAATAAATCCCAAAGGTCGCAAACAGGCCGAAAAAAGGGAAAAAAAGAAAGGTTAAATTATGAGTTACAACAAATTGAAATCATTGGTAGCGAACGTGGAAGCCATAGAAACGGCAATGAAAATCCAAGTTCAAGGCAGGCAGGCCACTGCGGAAGAAAAAGAAATTTTATCCCGATATTCTGGTTTCGGGGGTATCAAAGAAGTGTTGAATATAGGTACGGACAAGCCCATAGGCGGTGATATGCAAGAACCGATACAAAGATTGCAGGAGTTAATCAATGCTTACCCTCATTTCACAGAACCCATGCGACACAATGTCATAGAGGGTATCAAAGCATCTGTACTGACAGCATTTTACACTCCTAAATTCCTTGTTGATGCAGTGGTGCGGCAGATACACGCCACGTTCAGCGAAAACGGCCTCAAAATGCGTTCATTTCTCGAACCGAGTGCAGGTATAGGCGGTTTCCTGCCCATAGCCATGTCCGGCACGTATGACTATGCCATTGAGAAAGAGCTCATTTCGGGATGATACTTTCCCTGCTCCATGAGAACACGCTAACACGGACGGCTGCATTTGAAACCATTGGAGAACAAGGTTTTGAGCATACAACTTTCGATGTCATAGCCTCCAACATCCCGTTTGGCAATTTCCGGGTATTCGATGCGGAGTTGTGGAAGAAAGGCGGTATGTACGAACAGGCCACCAAGACCATACACAACTACTTTTTTGTCAAAGCGATGGAGTTGTTGAATGAGGGTGGGTTATTGGCTTTCATCACATCGAGGGGCATAGCCGACACGCCCGGTAACAAGTTCGTGCGTGAATATCTTGTAAATCATGCAGACCTGATAAGTGCAATCCGTCTGCCCGATATGCTTTTCATGCAGACAAGCGGTATAGAGGTAGGCAGTGACCTGCTGATATTCCAAAAGCACACGCACAAGACGGTACTCTCACAACGGGAACAACTGTTTTTACAAGTAGGCAGGGAAAAGGCGGACGCCATAGGCACAATGACCGAATACGCCAACAAATTGTTTACCATGCCGAAAACCACCCTTGCAACAGGTAGCCGCATTGTACAGAACCAATACGGAAAATATGTGCGCAAATACCAATGGCAGGGAAATGAAAATGCTATGTCGCAATATCTCGCCGCACTGCTGAAACTCGACTTTGGCCGATATTTCCGCAAAAGTCTTTTCACAGGGAACGGACAGGGCAGCGAACATATGCAAATGTTCCTTTTCGGGAATGTAGCGATGAAACAAGTAGAAAAAGGTAAACGAGCCTACACGGATGGGGTGGAAGCATGGATGAAAGACGGCGCAATGGTACTGTTTGAGGGCCAGGTGGGTACTATCCAATATCGAAAATCAAGTCTTTATCAAGAGGTAGCCATTGATTTTGTGCCGGTGGACGAGGGTAAGGTCAATACAGATAGGGCGAAAGACTATTTCCCTATACGCAAAGCATACTTTGAACTGTCAATTAAAGAGAGGGAAGAACAAAAAGAGGATAACGGATTGCGTAGAGAGCTGAACGCCCGATACGATGCCTTTGTTGCCAAATGGGGCTGTTTCCACGAGAACGACAACAAGGAGTTTATCATGCTTGACAGCCTCGGTGTGGAAGTCTTTACAATAGAAATGCAGCTTGGAAAAGATTTAGTCAAGTCCGACATCATGCGTGAACCTGTGGCGTTCAAGAAGATAGACCCGAACAAACGGCTGACACCGATTGAAGCGTTGGCAAGCAGCTTGAATTTCTACGGCAAGGTTGATATGGACTACCTGATGCAGTCCACGGACAGTGCCGAGGAAGAAATCATCGGCGACCTCAAAGGTGAAATATTTTACAATCCCGCTATCGGGGAGTGGGAGCATAAAGGCAAGTTCCTTTCAGGCAATGTCATAGCCAAATGCAAGGAGATAGGTTCTTACTTGTCCGAACTCACGGACAGGGAAAAAGATTGGACGGAAACTGCTGTAAAGGCTTTGGCGGATGTGACACCCGAAGCGATACCCTACGAGGAACTCGACATTAACATGGGTGAGCGTTGGATTGACACTAAGTTATATGCCGATTTTGCAACTGAACTTTTCGAGACCGAGACAAGCGTAATGTATTTCGATGTGAACGACACCTACATGGTACGTCTGCAAAGTTACTCTCCGGTGGCTTACAACACCTATTTCGTTCGTAACTATGACGGTGGGGATTTGTTTGTTCATGCCCTGCATGATACTGTACCTGAAATCACGAAAGAGATATACCGCAATGGTGATAAGGTGCGTGTACCGGACGAGGAAGCCATACAGGAGGCAGCCACCAAGATACAGGAGATTAGAGACCGTTTCAACCGCTGGCTTGACAGGCAGCCGATAGAGGTTCGGGACGAGCTGGTGAGGGTGTATAATGAGCGTTTCAACTGCTATGTCAGGCCGCACTATGACGGTTCGGCACAAACCTTTCCGCAGCTCTCTTTCGAGCAATTTCCATACGATAGCCTCTATCCCTCACAGAAAGATGCTATCTGGATGATTAAGCAGAACGGAGGCGGTATCTGTTGGCACGAGGTAGGCACAGGCAAGACGATGATAATGTGTGTTGCCGCCTACGAAATGAAACGTCTCGGATTGGCACACAAGCCGCTTATTATCGGGCTGAAAGCCAATGTGCACGAAATCGCCGATACGTTCCGCAAGGCATACCCTACGGCCAAAGTTCTCTATCCGGGCAAGGACGATTTTACCCCTGCCAACAGGCAAGAGGTCTTTTCAAAAATCAAGAACAACAACTGGGACTGCATCATACTCACGCACGACCAGTTCGCCAAGATACCGCAGTCAGAAGAGACCATGATAAATATATTCACGGAAGAGCTTGCCGATGTGGAACGTAACCTTGAATTTTTGGAGCAGTCCACTATGCGTTACCGTAGCGGAAAGATGCAGGAGGGGTTAGAAAAGCGCAAACAGAACCTTGGGGCTAAATTACAAGAACTGCGTATGAAAATCAATAATCGGAAAGACGATGCTGTGGACTTCCACACAATGGGAATAGACCATATTTTTGTAGATGAGTGCCATATTTTCAAGAACTTAATGTTCCAGACACGCCATAACCGTGTGGCAGGTATCGGCAACACCAAAGGCTCTCAAAGGCAATGAACCTCTTGTTCGCCATTCGTGACATCCAACTTCGTACAGGTCGTGACCTTGGGGCTACGTTTCTGTCGGGTACAGTGGTGGTAAATGCACTGACCGAACTATATGTGATGTTCAAGTATTTGCGTCCGCAGGAGCTTCAACGGCAACGGATTAGCTGTTTCGATGCGTGGGCACCATATTCACAAAGAAAACGGCAGATTATGAGTTGAACGTGACAGGCTCGGTGAAGCGCAAAGAGCGTTTTCGTACTTACATCAAAGTACCGGAACTGGCAATGTTCCTGCGTGAGATTACGGATTACCGTACAGCCGACATGATAAATCTTGATGTGCCTGAGAAGAACGTGCGTTTCCTCTCTTATCCCCCGACAATTGAGCAGGAGGAAATGATAGGACGCTTGGTATCTTTTGCCGGTAGCGGCCAGTGGGAGGACTTGGGGCTTGACATTCCGCAACCCGACAACCTCGACAAGGCGAAAATGTTGGTTGCAACCAATGTAGCCCGAAAAATGGCTCTTGATATGCGCTTGTTGGGTTGCAAGTTCAAGGATGATGCCGATAACAAGGCTTCTATCTGTGCGAGGACAATCTATGATTACTATATACGCTCGAATGGTAATCGGGGTACACAGTTCGTGTTCAGCGACCTTGGTACATACAAACCGAACGAATGGAACATATATACCGACATCAAAGAAAAGTTGGTACGGCTCGGTATTCCTGCTGATGAAATACAGTTTATCCAATGCGCCACTACCGAGAGGGCAAGAAAAAAGCTGTTTGAAGAAATGAACAACGGCAAGGTGCGAGTTCTTTTTGGAAGTACGACCATGTTAGGTACAGGAGTGAACGCCCAACAAAGGGCTGTGGCGGTGCATCACCTTGAAATACCTTGGGTGCGACATGAAGTCGCATAGATAATTGTTGAAATGATACTTATGGGTATCAGCTTTAACCCGCTGTTCCGTCAGCGGTAGCCTACCGACCAATGCACCTTAACGTTGTATTAAGCGGTCGGGACAAAGTACACTTTCGTAAGACAAGACAGAACCGTGAGGGAAAGTCAAGTACGGTTAGTATCATACCGTAGAGTGGCGAGGCTGGATAGTATGGTTAGCGTAAGCGAACTGTCAGTAAACTTCGTAATGTCACGAAAGAGTGTAAGATACTGGTACACTCTCCCAAAAGGGAAGCGGTCGGTTAATCCTCTCCATGGTAGGATTACACGGATATAAGCACCGCCGGAGGATGAGACAGAACCTAACCTATCCGTTAGTTATCTATGTGGAACATGGTAAGCCTGTATATCTCCTGTTATGTCAAAGTGGCAGGTAAGCTGACAGCAATGGAAGCTGAACGGTGTGCAGGTATAAGATAACAGAAAAAGCGAATGCCGTTCTGTAATGGAACGGATACGGATTGAGCCGACATCACGAGTTGATTTGGGCGACATCATCCGACACGAAAGTGGGCAGACTTCTGTGACAATATTCGGGAGGCAAGATACCCGACTGTTGTCTAATGGTAATTCTTTACAATTAACTTTTAGAACTTTCAAAAGAAGGAATGCAAATGAACGAAAACAAAACATCGTGTGCACCTGCTGACAATCAGCTGACACTTTGGGACAGCATAGACTGGACCAAGGCAGAGCTGGCTGTCAGAAAGCTACAAGCACGTATTGTAAAGGCTCAAAAGGCCGGCAGACACAACAAGGTGAAATCTTTGCAGTGGACGCTGACCCACTCTTTTTACGCAAAAGCCTTAGCCGTAAAGAGGGTTACTTCTAACGGAGGGGGTAATACCCCTGGGGTTGACATGGAAACATGGGAGAAACCCGAAACAAAAATGCAAGCAATAAACGACCTCAGACGCAGAGGCTATCAGCCGAAGCCCCTGAGAAGAGTTCACATCAAAAAGAGTAATGGCAAACTGCGCCCATTGGGAATACCTACATTAAAAGACAGAGCCATGCAAGCACTCTACCTCATGGCATTGGAACCAGTAGCTGAGACGACAGCTGATACTCGTTCATACGGATTCCGCAAGGAGCGTCGTTGTATGGATGCAGTAATGCAATGCCATAATGTCCTTCGAAAAGGCTATTCTCCCGAATGGATTTTGGAGGGTGATATAAAAGGGTGCTTTGACCATATCAGCCATGAATGGTTACTCGCCAACATTCCGATGGATAAGGCGATGCTCCGAAAATGGTTGAAATGTGGCTATATCTTTAATAAACAGATGTTCCCGACAGAGGAGGGTACACCTCAAGGTGGTATAATCTCTCCCACGCTTGCCAATATGACATTGGACGGATTGCAGAAAGTTCTCGCAGAGAGGTATAAAAGAGTCAGAATTAATGGAAACTATATTCTCCAATGGTGAATCTGGTACGTTATGCCGACGACTTTATCATCACTTGTGAGAACCGAGAAACACTTGAAAACGAAATCAAGCCTTTGGTAGCCGAATTCATGGCGGAAAGAGGGCTTACCTTGTCTGAGGAAAAGACGGTGATAACCAACATTCGTGACGGGTTCGATTTTCTTGGTTTTAATATCCACAAATACGGCAATGAAATACTGACCAAGCCGACCAAGAAAGCCGAAAAACGCTTTATGGAGAATATCCGTAAGGTGATAAAAGGCAATAAGGGTTGTAAGCAGGAGTCCTTAATCAGAATGTTGAACTCTAAAATCCGAGGTTGGGGAGCTTATTATCAGCACGGTGCAACGCGTGATTCTTTTCACAGAATTGACCATCAGATATTCCTCTCCCTATGGCAATGGCTAAACGTCGCCACTCCAAGAAAGGAAAGCGATGGATTAAAGACCGCTATTGGCACAATATCCGAGGTAACAGTTGGACTTTTGCAGCCAAGTTCAAGAAATCAAATGGAAAGGAAGACCAACTAACACTGTTGACTTTGACTTCCTCGTTCCCCTTTCTGCAATATACGCAGATAAAAGGAGATATGAATCCGTTTGACGTGGACTGTCGTTTATACTTCAACCAAAGAATGAAGTCGAAAATGCTTGTTTCACTGAAAGGGCGTAAGTCTTTGCTTTACCTATGGGAAAAGCAGGGGAGAATATGTCCAATATGTGGTGAGCCAATAAACACGTACAAGGCATGGAATGTGATGCCTACCGTCCAAAACGGACGAAAATGCAACCTATTGGTTCATGACGAATGTTTCAAATTATCCCGCAAATCCAATGACAACAACAAGAAGTAATATGAGCCGGTCTCTATATAAGAATAGGGATTTAGAAAAGCTTGAGCCGTATGAGGGGAAACTCTCATGTACGGTTCTTAGGGGGGAAGAGGGCAGTAATGTCCTTGACCTACCCGATCGACCTGCTGACATGGAGCAACGCAATGGCAGGGCAGTACGCAAAGGCAACACCGTAAAGCTGTGGGGTGGCAATGTGGTGGATATCGTAATTTATGGTACGGAAAAGACCCTCGACGCCTACAAGTTTAATCTGCTGAAAAACAAGCAGATGTTTATCAATCAAATTAACAACGGCACAATCGCCGTGCGCCGTATTGACGAGGGAGGCATGGATGAGGACAGCGGTATGAACTTCGCCGAGTTCGTGGCTATTCTGTCAGGCAATAACGACTTGCTGAACAAGACGAAGCTCGACAACAAGATTATGCAGCTTGAAAAGGAACAGGCTATTTTCAAGAAAGAACGCATCCGTGCCGAGCGTAAAATAGCTGCCGGTCAGAGAGAAATCGAAAAGGCAAAGCGTACTGAGGCCGATTTCAAGAGGGATTTGGAATACATCAACTCGTATAATGGGGCAAAGGCAACCCTGCTTTTAAACTTGCCGCAAGCCAGTACCGAGGAAGTTGGTCGGGAGTTGCACCGTATAGCCAAGACCTACCGCAACGGAGCGTATGGTACAGTTGGCACGTATGCAGGACTGAACTTGTTGGTGCATAGCGAGTATAATATGGACGGTACGTTTGACCGCAATACATTCTTTGTAGAGGGTATAAGTGGGTTGAAATACCGATGCGGCCTAAGCGGTGCGCTGCCGCTTGGTTTCGTTGAGTCGGCGCAATATCCGCATGGAGCATTAAGCAAATTGCCCTCTCTTATCGAGAAGCAACAAAAGGCGGTAGAGCGGATAGAAAGCGAAATTCCTACATTGCAGAAAATCGTTTGTCGCCAGTGGAGCAAGACTGATGAGCTGTCAAGGCTCAAACAGGAATGCAAGGAACTCCAGCACAGGATTGATGAAAGTCTGAAAGAGGCCGAACAACCACAGGCTGCCAAACACGAAGCTATTGCCGAAGCTGCTTGACATAATCATAATTTAACCGTTCCCTCTGCATGGTCGCGATGACCGGGCAGAGGGATTTTTTGCGCTCCGGTCTGCCGACGGCTCTACTCTTTTATGGCATCCTTCCTCCCTTTATAACCTCCCGATTCCCCGCCGCCACCCGTTTCCCTTTATAGCCCTCATATCCTATATTTTAGCCCAATAGGGAGAATGACCTTTCATCGCATATCCGTTTTTGCGATACGTCATTTTTAGCTTCTACATTGGTGGCAATGTGTCACTTTTGCCTTCACACCTCCTAATAGCTTCAATCAAGGCATTTTTTAACTTTATGAAGGCAAATTTATCCACTCCTTTTGATATACTGATTTCATTACCGACCAAATCTTTCAACTTGAGTAAACAAGGAACATCTGCCTTATATCTGTCTCCCACATCTTGTAGGTCATAGTCAAATTTATAATGATAAGCAAGAAAATGTGTAAAAGTGTTTTTACTTTTATTGCTTAGTTTGCAGATAGCATCAAAAAGAGCATTGGCATCTTCATATGCAAATATAGCACGAAGTTCGTATGTACAACTTTTATCTGGATAAGGCGATCTGTCTATGATTATAAGTTGTTCTACTGTTCCTTCAGTCAAATTACGCAGTGCTTTTTGCATTTGATCCGGCAACTCATTTATCTTTGATTTCATCTTCTGCAAGAAATAGTCCACAATATCATCCGTTATTGGGGTCTTGGAATCTGTGGTTACATAATTACATCCACTAATAAAAAGCCCTCTTAGCTGATAAAGTTCCTCTAAACTGGTTTGGCTATCAATCATTTCTGCTATTCTTACTTTTATTAAAGAGACATAAGCCTGTATAAAATAGAAAATGCCAATAGCGTGAAAATATGATAGATACGCAATACTATAACCAAGTTGATAAGCGTCTTTTATTTCTCTATCCAATATGGATTTTATAGTGTCCTGACAAATACTTTCAAGCTTTTGCTGCTCCATATCGAAAAAGCCGGATAGCATTTCCCAAGGTTTCAATTCTTTTTGCCTATCCCTTATCTCCGTAACAATAAATTCTACAAGTGGAGCACCTGTAATAATATAGTGTATAATAGCCGTAACATACTCCGGATTTAAGACATCATAAATTAGCTCCTTGTTTAAAGAGTGATATTTTTCCCTTAGATGCTGTATCCTTTGCTTATCTTCATTATTATCTTGGAGTAGTGAAATCCGACAATCTCTACTCCAATTACAAATTACCTCTTTGTTCTCACTATTATTATACTCTGCATACACTGCAATAAATGACCCAAGAATATTTTTAAGAAAGATATTATCCTTTTCAACCAGTTTGGGAGGAAGTTTGTTTAAGTGGCTTTTAAAATCATATAAACATTGTCTCAAAACCCGTAAGTTGTCGGATTTTGTACACTTAAAACAGGCAATAATGAAATCACGCATTTCTTTCAAATAATCGGATACCGGTACTTCGCCAAGGAAGTATTCGATGGCTTCTTCTATGTCAGGTTGTATTTCAAATTCCCTGCCTATGGTCTTTTCCTTAAACTCATCATACAGCCTTGGGAAGTTCTTCAAGGTGGTTCTCATCTCCAATTACGACAACATGACAATTACAATGCTCTACAAAATAGTTGATAAAGCCTAACAATTCCTTCATCTCTATCAGGCACCTTCGATGTCATCGAATATCAGAAACTTTACACCTCTTATACTGTCGTCTTTCACTTGTAGTAACGACAACGAATCCAATGTTGCGGAAAATGAACCATCCTCTTTAGAGTCTTCATTAAAATCCATACTCGTCTTGAAGACTACCTTACCGGCTAATTTCAAAACTCCCTTTATGAAACGCCCCGTTTTCGAATAGAAGAAAGGATTTAATTCCCTATCTATAGCTGTCTTGATGTCATTCACGCTATCCATTCCATAGGTCGAAATGTAGATGGGCTTTAGCGTAATTTCCCCGTCGGTATCTGCGGTTCCATCAAACCTCTTCTTCCATTCTTTTATAAGATGAGTTTTGCCACATCCCCATTTTCCTTTCAGCATCACGGCATACTGAGGATTAGTATTATCAGCATAGCTGTTTAAAAAATCAAGAATCAAAGTATTCATACCCTTGTTATTAACATAATTCTATTTTAACTCCATTGGAAAACAAAAATGTAGCAATAAGAATATTAAATATGAAAAAGTAAACGACGCTGCAAATCCATTATCGCTACATCCACAATGAACAAAGTTAGTGATATTTCTTAATACAATAATATCCAAACAACTATATTTCATGTTTCTTCTTTGAAAAATTCAATAAAGGCTTTGCAGGAATCGTCAGTCTTACCATTGATTGCTTAAATATGCGTCTCCTATCATAATAATATCCGCAGAAAATGTGATGGTGGAATACATTTGGCGTTTCCTGTCAACATTGTAAACCTCTTTGTAATATACGATATACGCATATTTGAACTCCACGACACGAAAGATTGAATTATCCTTAGTGTTGTAATAAATCACCTTGCCGCTTATCGCTTTGAAAGGACTGTTTACCATTGCTTCAAGAATAGTAGTTTCTCTGGTAGATTCAACGGTTATGGTAATACGTCCGCCAATAACATTTGTCACTGGCCTTCCTTTATTATCTGTCTTGCGGTTAAATTCAATATGTGATGAAATCACTTCTATATCCTTCCCTTGCAAGCACACGGTTGCCTTTAATTCTGCCATGCTGATCTTATTATTTATTATAAAACCAAGACATTTCGCCTTGGTTAAAGCAGTCAGACCGCTTTCAAGACAAGAAGGAGGATATCATATTTCGCAAATATAGAATTTTCCTTTGAACATAACAAACAATCAATTAAATTTATTAACCAGCAAAATCGAAGAAACTCTATTTACAGGCTATCCTCCCTTCTAAGTATTATTTATACAAAGTAGAGAAATGCTTGCAAGTTCAAGATATACCACGAGATTAAG
>ENA-OUNI01000286-OUNI01000286.1-human-gut-metagenome-genome-assembly--contig:-NODE-286-length-23669-cov-4.509770_pt1 | contig 23669 bp, 27 predicted proteins | sample MGYA00242499_ERZ504580 | MGnify/ENA primary metagenome ERZ504580 (study PRJEB26092, sample SAMD00036315) | human gut metagenome | host: Homo sapiens | study: EMG produced TPA metagenomics assembly of... | reverse complement strand
TGATAAGCTTACCTTTTTTCATCTACATAACGTTTAATACTTGTTCTTTGATTTGTTCCAACTCGTCCTTCATCTGCACTACGATGTTCTGCATCTCTGCATGGTTGGACTTGCTGCCGGTAGTATTTATTTCACGTCCCATTTCCTGAGCAATGAACCCTAGTTTTTACCCTGTCCGTGGCCGCTTGCCATTGTTTCACGGAAATAATTCAGGTGATTGGACAGACGCTGTTTCTCTTCGTTGATATCAAGTTTCTCAATATAGTAAATCAACTCTTGTTCCAGGCGGTTCTTGTCATAATCCACGCAGATGGTTTTTTCAAGTGCATCTGTAATGCGTTCACGGATTTTGTCACACGTTCGGTCTCATACGGTTCGATGGATTTCAACAAACGTTCGATGTTGTCGATTTTCTCATTGAATTTCTTTTCGAGCGCCGCTCCCTCTTGTTTACGGAAATCCACCAAGTGAGCAATTGCTTCTTCCACTACTTGACGTACCACTTCCCATTCTTCTTCCGATAGCTCTATGATTCATCTTTACTCATGATATCCGGCATGCGAAGTAATGTTGCCATGGAATATTCATTAGGGTAATTTCCCCAGCCTAATGCTTCGGACAGTTTTTGCATTTGTTGGTCATAGCTTTGTGCCAAGGCTATATTGATTTGTGCGGCAGAAGTACTTGCTTCTTTTTCTATCCACAGGCTGAAATCCACTTTTCCACGTTCCAATGATTTGGAAACCATATTACGGATTTCTATTTCTTTTTCGCGGTATAAGGGTGCAATGCGTGTAGATAAATCCATAGCCTTGCTATTCAGTGACTTTATCTCTACGTTAATTTTTTATCTCCGAATGTAGCACTTGCTTTGCCGTATCCGGTCATTGATTGTATCATAACTAATGTGTTTTTTTGCAAAAGTAGTGTTTTAATTCCGTATGGGCAAATTTATTTCCCATTTTTTGCGAAAAATCCGCAAGGATTAAATATTAAAATTTATTTCGGTTCTTCTATGGATTTGTTTTACTAACTTTCAGCACTAATACAGGATAGTGCCAAAAGTCTGCAAAGCAAATCATTTCTTACCAAATCATTTATTGGAAAAAATCGGGAAAAGTACCAGATTCCTCCAATAGAAATACGCAAGCATCTGAATGATAGTAATATAAATCTAATGTTTGTTCATTATTTAATTGTGTTCATTTTTAATGAACAATTATCCAAGAGTGAACAAAACTACTTCTTAAGCGCATCGCTCTACAAAAGTAATCAAAAAGCAATTATCTATGGCACTCATCAACAATGCGATAGCGCCTTATTCCATATTCCTCCATAAAATTCCATCCTAAGTGCGCTTCCCTTGTCAAGTCCCATTGATAAGTTAACTCGGAGGAACGATACCTTCCACGTTCAGGCCTCCGGTTTTCGCGCAAAAAATTCCCTGCGGTAATTTTTCACCCGAAAAAACGCTCCGGTATCGCCGTCCGAGTTGAGAATGGGTCGGGACTTAGCAAGCGAAGCGACCTACGACGCATAGGACAATTCTAAAAAACAACATGACGGCTATATTTTATCGGTTAATGTTGTCCCAATGCTTTATGCCATACTATCATTTCCCAACCTTACACTGCCTCCTGTCTTATAGAGTGCCACAAGAAAGCGGGGACTAAAGACAGCTCGCTCCCAACTCTGCATAAGACAGGTTTTCTTTCTTTTTGTCACTCGTTTTTACACTTTTCGGTCTGTTTCGCGCTTTTTCTTTCCCAGCGTTCCCTTTTTATGCCTTTCCCTCTTGCGGTTGTGCGCCATTTTCGGGGCGTTTTCACGCTTTCCCCCTCCATTTTCTCTCTTTTCTCTTCCTCTGTTTTCCATCCTGCGGTGAAACGTGATGACAAGTGATGAAACGCATAGCCTAACACATTGTAAACTAATTATTTATCAAAATTCATCCTATATATTTGCACTGACAATTTTAAGTTTCAACTCTAAAAAACAAAGTTATGGCAAAGAAAAATGGAAGGGACGATCCCCCTAAACCTCAAGTCACCGAGAACGAACAGATGAGCGACATCGTGTTCATCCTCGACAAGATGGAACTGATTTTACAAGCGGTGTCCGAAATCAACAAGAACGGCCGGTTCAAGACGGTTCCGGCAGACAAGGAACACCAGAACTCCTTTCTGAAAATCGACCGCTACGCCAACCTGTTCGAGAATTTCCTGAAGAACTTCTGGAGCCAGCTCAAAGACCCGACACGGTTCGGCATCCTCACCGTCAAGGAGGACACGCTGGATAATCCGGAAGTAAGGCAGGCTGTAGATGACATGGCGGCAGGAAAGCAGACGAAAGCCGTGGAGGAATTTCTAAAGAAGTACGAGATTGTTCCACGCGACAAGGAAAACCAAAGTATCAATCAAAAAAATCAAGAAGAAATGGCAAAGAAAAATGAAACCACGCAGCAGGCAGTCCAGGAGGGCGGCCAGCAGCAACCCAAGCACCGCTACAACGAGTCCATGATCAACTGGGAGGAGCTGAAGAATTTCGGGCTGTCCCGCGAGTACCTTCAGGAACGCGGACTCCTCGACCAGATGCTCAGGGGCTACAAGACCAACCAGGTCGTGCCCATCAGCATGAACTTCGGTTCCGCCGTGTTGCGCACCGACGCGCGCCTGTCGTTCCAGCAGACCGCCGGCGGCCAGATAGCCCTCGGCATCCACGGCATCCGCCAGAAACCCGAACTTGACCGTCCGTATTTCGGGCACATCTTCTCCGAGGAAGACAAGAAGAACCTGCTTGAGACGGGCAACATGGGGCGTGTCGTGGAACTGAAGGGACGCAACGGCGAATACATCCCATCTTTCGTCAGCATAGACAAGCTCACCAACGAGGTGGTCGCCATGCGTGCGGAGAACGCTTTCATCCCGAGGGAAATAAAGGGCGTGCAGCTCACCGAACAGGAGCAGAACGACCTGCGTGAAGGCAAGAAGGTGTTCATCGAGGGGATGATTTCCAACAGCGGCAAGGAGTTCGATGCCCACATCCAGATAAATGCCGAGCGCAGGGGCGTCGAATTTATCTTCGAGAACGACAAACTCTTCAACCGCCAGTCATTAGGCGGGGTGGAGCTGACCAAGCAGCAGATTGAAGACCTCAATATGGGCAAGGCCATTTTCGTGGAGGGAATGGAACGCAAGGACGGTGAGATTTTCTCCTCGTATGTCAAGCTGGACGAAGCGACCGGCAGACCCGCCTATACCCGCTACAACCCGGATTCGCCGGAAGGAGCACGCGAAATCTATATCCCGAAGGAAATCAACGGCGTGAAAATTACCGCCGAGGAACAGCAGCAGCTCCGCGAGGGCAAGACCATCTTCCTCAATGACATGGTGAACCGCAAAGGCGAGGAGTTTTCGTCGTTCATCAAGGCTGACCTTGAAACCGGCAGGTTGAGTTACTCCCGCACCCCCGACGGCTTCGAGCAGCGTGCCGAGTTCAAGATACCGGCAAAGGTATGGGACGTGGAACTTACCCGCAAGCAGCGTGCCGACCTTCAGGACGGGAAGGCCGTTCTGGTCGAGGGGATCAAGGGGTACGACGGCAAGACCATCTCGCAGTATGTCAAGGCGAACTTCAACCAGGGCAGGCTGGACTTCTACAACGAGAACCCGGACCGGAAACGCGATGCGTCACAGCGTAATGTGGTGGCCAACGCGCAGAAGCAGGGACAGGAACAGAGCAACCGGAAATCCAAAGGTGCGGGTATAGCCTAAGCTAAAGTCAAATGAATGTAAAATATTAAAAGTCAGTAATATGAACAAGAATAATGGCAACAACACGCCTTTCAAGGCGGAAGACGTGAACTGGGACGAACTGGCAGGCATCGGTATACTGAAGGACGAGCTTGAAATGTCGGGAGAACTTGATACCCTGCTTAAAGGTGAAAAGACGAAGGTCCTGTCCCTAAGCCTGGTACTGCTCGGTGTGGACGTGGTGATGGACGCCACCCTTCAACTGGTACGCAAGGACGGCGAACCGCTGATTGAAATCCTCGGTGTAAAGCCTTCGGCATAGCCATCGGAAACAGTCAAATCAACAAATAAACAAGTAAAAATGTCAAACCGCCGTTTCCTGTTTTCCGGTTCCGGTAACGGGGAACGGCTTAATTTTTATCCGAACATGAAGCAATCATAGCAGAAAAACCGAGTGTAGGAATGGATATAGCCCGCGTAGTCGGGGCTACAGAAAAAAAGGACGGCTATTGTATCGGCAACGGGTATATGGTCACATGGGCGTTAGGGCACCTCGTGTCGCTGGCATTGCCCGGCACATACGGCTACACGAAAACTGCCGCCGACGATCTCCCGATGATTCCCGAACCTTTCCGGCTGGTCGCCAGGCAAATAAAGACGGCCAAAGGTATGGTGACAGACATAACCGCCAACAAACAGCTCAAGACCATTGATGAGGTTTTCTCCAAGTGCGACAGCATTATCGTGGCAACGGATGCGGGTCGCGAAGGAGAACTTATATTCCGTTGGATATATGACTATTTGGGCTATACAAAGCCGTTCCAACGCCTGTGGATTTCCTCTTTGACGGACGAAGCCATCCGCGAAGGGATGGAAAACCTCAGGGACGGCAGCGACTACGACAGCTCTATGCCGCCGCGGACGGCAGGGCGAAGGCGGACTGGCTGGTGGGCATGAACGCCAGCCGTGCGTTGGCGATAGCTTCCGGCTCGGCTAACAATTCCATCGGCCGGGTGCAGACCCCGACACTCGCCATGATATGCGCACGCTTCAAGGAGAACCGCAACTTCGTTTCCACCCCATACTGGCAGTTGCATATCACGTTGAAGCAGGGAGATGCGCACCGCCAGTTTATCCACCCGGAAGAGTTCAAGGACAAGGAAACGGCCGGGACAGCATATCGGAAAATCACTTCCGCTTCCGTCGCCACGATAAACAGAGTGGAACGCAAGAGAACATTCCAGCAGGCTCCGCTCCTCTACGACCTGACAGCCTTGCAAAAAGACTGCAATATCCATTACGACCTGACGGCGGACAAGACCCTTTCCATCGCCCAGACATTGTACGAGAAGAAGTTGATATCGTATCCGAGAACGGGAAGCCGGTATATACCGGAAGATGTCATGGCGCATATCCCCGCCTTATTGGAGAAAATAGCGGCCATGCCTGATTTCAAGGAATATGGGGACACGCCTGATTTTTCCGCTCTGAACACCCGAAGCGTGGATGACACGAAAGTGACCGACCACCATGCCCTGATTATCACGGGAATCGAGCCACAGGAATTGTCCGCAGCAGAAATGACCGTCTATACACTGATAGCCGGCAGGATGCTGGAAGCCTTCTCTCCGCCCTGTGAGAAAGAGTCACTGGTCATGGAATGCACCTGCGAGGGGATGGATTTCCGTTCCCGCTCTTCTGTCATCGTAAACCCGGCTGGCGTGTCGTGTTCCGCAGGAAAGAGGACCGGGACAAGGACGAGCCGGAGGGTAACGAGGGAAGCGCAGAATTTGCCGAAGGAGAGAAAATCACGGTCATGGGACACGGCTGGCGCAGAAAAAGACCATGCCCAAGCCGCTTTACACGGAGGCCACCTTGCTGGCAGCCATGGAGACGTGCGGCAAGCACATCACGGACGAACAGGCAAGGGAGGCTATAAAGGATTCCGGTATCGCACGCCCGCCACACGTGCCGCCATCATCACCACGCTGGTGGGACGCGACTACATCGCACGATCAGGCAAAAGTGTCGTACCGACCGAAAAAGGAATGCTTGTCTACGAGGCGGTGAAGGATATGCGCGTGGCGGATGTGGAACTGACCGGCAGTTGGGAAAAAGCCCTGTTGCAGATAGAGGGGCATACCCTTGACACGGAGACATTCATGCGCTCCATCCGGACTACACCTGCAAGGCGACCGGCGAGATACTGCGACTTAGCTTGCAGCAATGCCGGGCAAGTTTTTTACCTGTCCCAAATGCAAGACAGGGAAGATCATCATCCGTTCCAAAGTGGCCAAGTGCGACCATGACGGGTGCGGGCTGCTGGTGTTCCGGCGTATCCTGAACAAGGAACTGACTGACCAGCATCTGGAGCAGTTGCTTTCGTCAGGCTCTACCAAGCTGATAAAGGGTTTCAAGGGCAAGAAGGGCGTATCTTTCGACGCGGCAGTCACCTTTGACGAGGGCTTCAACCTCAAACTCTCATTTCCGAAGCCTAAAAGCGGGAAAGGCAAATAACACGGTCATTCCAATTCACGGGCAAAGGTAGCGCACCGCCTTGTTCCACCTGCAAGGTCTGGCCTTTTTGGTTTCGGAGAAAATCATCTCACTTACGTTCCGGTATTTTCCCCGAAAACCTTGCCTGTGGAGGCGGTACGCTCTCCGGCTCCGGAAATTGGAAATGACATGTTTCACCTCATAATTAATAATGTAAGGTCATGAAAGCAAGGGAATGTATCGAAAAAGCAAGGACAAGCAGATGGATACGGATAGTATCATTGGCTGTTGTCGCATTCATCGTGTTCAGTTACCTGTACACGAGAGGCATATCTCCGGTATGGACGGCAGTCGCCATCGTCTGTTTCAGGGGATTCTTCAGGTTCATCTACCGGATTGCCTGTTTCCTGTTGGCGGCAGCGATACTGTTCTGCATCCTCAGCTATCTGGTTTTCTGACAAGATGAAAATATGAAACGGATATACCATACTGATTTCTGTAAAACCTTACAGAACGGAGCTGTCCTGTCGGGCGGCTCTTTTTGTATCCTGAACTTAGTGAAACTGATAACAACACGGATAGAGAAGAAAAAGAAGTCAATACAGCCATTGACAGACCGAAGAACTACCGGGCAAAGTTGCAAACGCTTCTTTCGGACGCAAGGTCGCGCCTTGCGGTTTCGGAAAAATCATCCTCACCGTTCCGGCTCCGGTATTTTCCCCGAAAACCTTGCCTTACCGGAAGCGTCCGCCGTAAAGCCCTTGTAGTTCAACGGGCTGCCAAAGCCCGAGTATTCACAAATAGAATAAATAAAGTCATGAACCAGACAATCATCACAAGACCGCCGATGGCACCGTTGCATATTCATACGCCGATGCCCGCAACAAGAAGGAAAAGGACAGTGGAACCGAAACCGGCAGTAAAGTTCCCACCGCGAGGAACGACCGGACCGGTACACATCTCCACACTGTTGAACCCGATTCTGGAAATATGCCATCATCGACAGGGACAGGCTGTTGGCTGAGTTCTTCAACCAATAACGGAATACGATTATTCACTTTTTAATCTATATAATTATGTTTTTTACAACAATCTACCAGATGATGACCGATGGCGTGGACTTCACGCTTGTCATCCGCAAAGCGAACGGACAGCTGACAGTATCGACACTGCCGAAGTCAAACGGGCTGAAGGACGAAGCCCAGAACCACATCGTACCGCTGACCGTCAGCGGACTGCCGCAGGAACTGGACGCCGGATTCCTGCAAGCCATCGCCCGGCCGATACAGAAAGCGGCAGGTCTGATTACCAACATGGCGCAGTTTGAGGCGCAGGCGGAAAAAGCCGCGTCTGAAAGCAAGGCGGCAAAGGATGCAAAGGCCAAAGAGACGAAAGAGGAGAAGGAAAAGCGGGAGAAGTACGAGAAGCACCTCAAGAAAGCGGAGGAGCTGATCGCTGCCAAGAATCACAAGGATGCCGTCACCGCTCTCGGGCAGACACGCCTTTATGCCAAGCCGCAAGACCTGAAGAAGATTGACGAAATGGTGGCGGAACAGAAAAAAGCGATGAATGCGGGTAGCCTGTTCGACCTTATGGAAGATTCCGCACCACAACCGCAGGTACAAGCTCAGCCACAGCAAACACAAGCGCGGCAACAACCGCAACAAGCTGCGCGGTATTCGCCACAGCCTCAAATGCAGCAACGACCGATGGCCGGGCAGCCTCAAAGCGGACAGCGTAACCTGCAGCAGACAATGTGGCCGGCACAGCGTCAGGCTTCTCCACAACCGCAATACGGTGTACAGCCACCGATGCCACCGCAACAGCCGCAACCAGCATACGGCGGACAGTATGATGCGCACTGGCAGGAGCAATCCTGTCACCAGGAGGATATGTACCCGCAATACGGACAGGAAGAGCCAACTTATCGGCCGGAGGATTACGATGAATATCCTGATTTTCCCCAATCCATGTTAGAACCACGCAATTCACATTACGCTCAAACAGTTTAAGATTATGGCACTCGAAATCAAAGGAATGACACGCTCATTCACATTCAAGAAAGGTAACGGGATGGTCACGCTCGATGACCCGAACCCGTCGGACAGCCCGGAGATGGTCATGAGTTATTACTCCAATTTCTACCCGGAACTGACAACCGCAACGGTACACGGACCGGTCATCAAGGATGACAAGGCGGTGTACGAGTTCAAGACCACCATCGGAACCAAAGGATAGGATATATGAAGAAGGACAGTAAAAAAGAGAAATCATGTGTACCATTGGACGGACTTCGGCTGGAACAGCTGGCAATGCTCATCATCGGGCAGACACAACGGGATGTACGGCACGGGGTGGACAGGGAAGAACGGATTGCGGCTCCAAGCGGGACCGTAATTCTTTTCTGAGTACACCACTGACTCCGATCGCGCAGGGAAACCTCGTCGTGGATACATACGACGGTAACGGCATCAACGTGATCACGCGGGAAAATTACGAGTTCCTGCGTGATTCCTTTTTCAATTATGCTCTTTTGTTGAAAAAGGAAGCGACGCATACTCCGGGCAACAGCATCGGGGAAAGTATCGCCAAACTGTACAATGAGATGGATGAACTTGTCGGGGACGGGATGAATCTGAATATCGAGCAGAAGAACGGCAGGCTTTATTTCAATCTGTGGAAGTGTCACAATTGGGGAGAGCTGACCTTGTATTATTTCCCGGTGAAATTTCTGGAATCCCTCAATCCCACGCTCAGGAGGATTTCCATCACATTTATCCACAACCTGATGAGGGCGAACGGAATCTCCACCATTTTGGAGGAAGATGATACGGATTATGTACTCATGTGGCTGCAAGAGGATGATCCGCAGGAGGAAGAGGAGGATACAAAAAAACGGATGAAACTGGTACAGTCATACGGAAAGGGGAAAATTGGCAGGCTGCTCAAGCGTGTGGGGGACAAGTCCTATTACAAGGATTTACCGAGGGCACTTGAAAACTATGCCCCGCAAAACGACTTCGAGCGTTCCATTGTCGGACTGATGAAAAAGGGACTGCCGTTCCTCAACCCGGAACACGGTATCATGCAATACGGCTATGATGCCTTTTACGAGGAAGAACCGGACTACCAACCGATGCGTCTGGAGCAGCAGATAAGGGTGGTCTATGACACCAGTGATATCGTATCCGAGTATCTTGTTGACTATTACAATTCAAGCAGACAGGAAACATACGATATTATCCCTATCACCACCTGTGCTCTGTCACCTGAAACCGACCGCCTGTTCATCATGGATGATTACCCGGAACGGTTCTTCAAATGGGCGGATGAATTTATAAACATTATATATTGAAAGAAATATGATAGAAACGAATGAACTTACAAGAAAACTGAGGACGCTGCTCCATCCGAGGGCGGCATTGATTGTATATACCCAAGAGAATAATAGTCATAGTATGAATGACAACAGTTATTTTATCGAGGTCAGGGACATAGACGAAAGCGGAAGAATGGGCGAAGGCCGTCCGGTGACGGTGGAGTTCATGAACGAGCTGGTACGGGGATATTCAGAAAGTCATAGCACTACACCATACGGCAGGATTCCGTCCAACCTGTTGTGGTGCGACCCGCGCAAGGGCAGTGAGAAATACATCTGGTACAATCCTCCACGGAAGAGGATGATGTTCTTCAAGGAAGCCCTCAAGATAGAGAATGCAGAGTATCACTTGCCGGGAATCATCTATGAAGCGGGAGAAAACCGTCTGAATGTCTATGCCTACAAGGATATTGAACTTACGGACAAGACGGAACTTTTTGCAGCTCCGTTCTTCAATGTGACTGGAGCAAGCGTCTGTTTAGGTTCCGCAAAAATAGAAAAGCCGAAAGACCTGACTTACATGAATCTGCTGGAGTATTGGGAGAAGAAATTCTGGCTGACGGAATTTTCCCATCTCGGCAGCGGTGGAAACCCCACGAAATCCAATCTTGTACTGGTAACGAAAGGGGCAAAGGACAAGCCTTTCGACCTTGAAGAGTTGAAACCGTTGAATAAAATGAAACTAAAGGACATATTGAAATGAAAAGAGTACATTATACAGACAGTTACCTGATGAACCCACAACATCCGGTGACGGTGAATATCATTGGTGCAGGCGGCACAGGCTCGCAAGTGCTGACCTGTATGGCAAGGCTGGACGTCACTCTCCGTGCGCTTGGGCATCCGGGATTGTTCGTGACACTTTACGACCCTGACATCGTGACGGAGGCGAATATCGGACGGCAGTTTTTCGGACCGATGGACTTGGGGCTGAACAAGGCACAATGCCTGGTAACGAGGATAAACAACTTTTTCGGCAACGACTGGAAAGCGGAGGCAAGGCTCTATCCATCGGTATTGAAAGAAGTAAAACGGAGTGAAATCACAAACATCACCATCACCTGCACGGACAATATCAAGTCAAGACTGGACCTGTGGAATGTGCTGGGGAAAGTGCCGCCATCCTCCTACACGGACAATAACACACCTCTCTACTGGATGGACTTCGGGAACACACAGACTTCCGGGCAGGTTGTGCTTGGAACCGTACCGAAGAAAATCAGGCAACCGGCTTCCACGCTATACGAAACGGTCGGTTCCCTAAAGGTCATCACCCGCTTCGTAAAATATGCGAGGGTAAAGGAAGAGGATTCCGGACCGAGTTGTTCGTTGGCGGAGGCATTGGAAAAACAGGATCTGTTCATCAACTCCACGCTGGCGCAACTCGGATGCAATATCCTTTGGAAAATGTTTCGGAATGGTATGATTGAACATCACGGGCTGTACCTGAATTTGGGTACGATGAAAGTTAATCCGATTTTAGTCTAAAAACAATTCTTCTCTTCGAGCGAATAAAAAACGTTTTTCTTGTCTATTTCAAATAATGTTTGTAATTTTGCGAACGACAAACAACAGTGAAGATGGAAAATAAAGAATATACAACAAGACAGGAACAACTTGCACGTTTTGCCAAAGCGATGGGGCATCCGGCAAGAGTGGCTATCCTTGAGTTTTTAGCGGGGCAGAGTTGCTGTTTTTTCGGCGACATCCACGAAGTGTTGCCTATCTCGAAAGCGACAGTTTCTCAACATCTGAAAGAGTTGAAAGATGCAGGACTGATACAGGGAGAGATAGAAACACCGAAAGTAAAATATTGTATCAATCGGGAGAATTGGGAAGTAGCGTCTATGCTTTTTTCCGATTTTTCGGGCAACGTATGTATAAAAAAGGAAATTGTTGCGAATAGCAGCAATTTTTTGGAATCAATGTTCGTAGTTTGGCGAAATACAAATATTTATAATACAATGAAAAAGGCATTTTATTTATCAATTGGATTGGTAATGGCAACAATTACGGGAATGGCTCAAAATCACTGGCCGGAACATTCCGTACAAGATTTGAGAGGTCGTACTCATTCGCTCTCGGACTATGCTTCTGAAAAAGGAGTTACGCTATTCGTTTTTTGGGAAACCTGTTGCCCTAAGAATATCACAATGATAGATGAATTGAATGAAGTCTGGCAGGAGTATGAGAATCTGGAAAAACCAATAAAAATAGTATTGGTTTCTGTTGATGACCAACGTACTGCATCACGGGTCAGACCGATAGTCGGCAGTAATGGCTGGGTATGGGATGTTGTTATGGATAAAAATGGAGATTTAGCCAGAATATATCATATCACAATGCCGCCACAATGGGTAGCTGTTAATTCTTTTGGAAAAATCATATACCGAAGCAAGGTAACGAACGGAACATTGGATTCTGCCATATATTTTGACGATTGATAACTGAAATGAATAAAACCAATTAAAACAAGAAAAAATGAAAAAAGTAATGTTAATGATGGCTATGTGCCTCGGAATGTTTGCCTGTGGTAACAGTAATGCAAAAAGTAACAAGGCAACAGAAGAACAACCACAAAAAGATCGTGTGGAAGTTCTCTATTTTCACGGCAAACAGCGTTGCGCTACCTGTATGGCGATAGAAAAGAATGCCAAAGAAGCGGTAGAAGCACAATTTGCCGATGAACTGAAAAACGGAACAGTCGTTTTCAAGTCAATCGACATTTCCAAAGCGGAGAATGAGAAGATTGCCGAAAAGTATGAGGTTACTTGGTCGTCTTTGTTCATCTGCAAATGGAAAAACGGAAAGGAAACGCACGAGAATCTGACCGAATACGCTTTCGCCAATGCCCGAACTGCCCCCGATACGTTCAAGAGCGGAGTGATTGAAAAAGTCAAAACGTCATTAAAATAGAACTTATGGAATGGTTACAGACATTGTTGGATAGCAGCACAACTCCTGCTTTGACTGCATTCCTATTGGGGTTGCTCACGGCAATATCTCCATGCCCTTTGGCTACGAACATAGCCGCTATCGGATTCATCAGTAAAGACATTGAAAATCGCCGCCGGATTTTCCGAAACGGACTCTTGTACACGCTCGGTCGTGTCATTGCCTATACGGTATTGGGTGTCGTGTTGATTTTGGTATTGAGAGAAGGGTCAAGCCTGTTCGGTATCCAGAAGTTTATCGGAAAATACGGAGAACTCATTCTTGGGCCGGCTTTGCTGTGTATCGGCTTGTTCATGTTGTTCGGCAGCAAACTCAAACTGCCCTCTTTCGGTTTCAAAGGGAATGGTGAGGAACTGGCCCGCAAGGGCGGCTGGGGCGCCTTATTGCTCGGAATATTGTTCGCGATGGCATTCTGTCCGACCAGCGGCGTGTTCTATTTCGGTATGCTGATTCCAATGTCCGCAACGGCAACCGCAGGCTATCTGTTGCCTGTGCTTTTCGCTGTCGCTACCGCATTGCCAGTCTTGATAGTGGCTTGGATATTGGCATTCAGTGTACAGCACATCGGTAGCTTTTACGGTAAGATGCAGACGATTCAAAAGTGGCTGAATTGGATTGTCGGAGGCGTGTTTACGGCCATCGGTGTATATTATTGTGTGGTTATGTATTTATAAAAGGTAAGAATATGGAAAACAAGAAAGAAAACAAAAAGGGATTTTGGGCATCGTTATTCTCTCCGAAACCTTGCTCTTGCTCATGCGGAGACAACCTGATTATAGAGGAAGAGGAAAAACCGACAGCTCTTGTTGTTGCGGAGACAATGCAGCTACGACAAAAACGGGCATAAAAGAAGTAAAAATACTGGGGCCGGGCTGCGCCAAATGTAAGACAACCTATCAGGTTATCGAGAAAGTAATCAACGAGAACAATCTCGATGTGAAGCTCACGAAAATCGAGGATATTACAGAAATCATGAGCTATAATGTCATGGGAACCCCCGCAGTCGTAGTGGATGGAACCGTGAAAATAAAAGGACACGTTCCTTCAGAGAGCGAGATAAAACAAATATTTGGCATATAAGATGTGGCTATGGATACAAGGAAAGAATTGAAAATCCTCTTTTGGATGATCGCAGTTTTCGCGGCGGTCTTCTTCCTCCCGCTCGGAAGCGAACGGTTTATGACAGCCGTTGATGCTACCCTTGACCTTGCAAAATGGTATGCACAGGAACACGTCGTGTTGTGTCTGCTTCCCGCATTCTTTATTGCGGGTGTAATTGCCGTATTCGTCAGTCAAGCTCCGTGCTTAAATACTTCGGTGCGAACGCCAAGAAATGGATCTCCTATACGGTTGCAGCCGTTTCTGGTGGTATTCTTGCTGTATGTTCATGTACCATTCTGCCGCTCTTTACGAGTATCTACAAACGGGGAGCGGGATTGGGTCCGGCTATCGCCTTTCTCTATTCCGGTCCGGCAATCAGTATCCTGTCGATTATCCTGACGGCACGGATTCTTGGCTTTGAAATGGGCGTTGCGCGAATAATCGGTGCTGTACTTTTTTCCGTCATTATAGGATTGGCAATGTCATTCATTTTCCGCAAGGAAGAGAAAGCCAAGAAAGAAGAACAGATGAATATCGTTCCGCCGCCCGAAAAACGCCCGATGTGGCAGACTTCGTTCCATTTCTTTACACTGGTTCTCATTCTCGTATTTGCGAATTGGGGCGCACCGGCGGCTTCCGATACAGGACTGTGGTACGGTATCTTCACTTATAAATGGTACATAACTGGGGCTTTATCGCTTTTGCTGTGCTGGTCGCTTGTCAAAATCTTGAAACTTCGTGTTTTGTGGGTGGCACTCGGTGCAGTAGCGACAGCTTTGTCCGCACTCCTTGCCAATCTGTTTATCGGCAATGCGAAACTGGTTCCGCTTGTACCGATGATTGTAGCGATTACCGCTCTTTCCGTCATTCTCTTGTTTGATAAGCGCGATGAAGAAAACCGGGAATGGGCGTTCGCTTCGTGGGGATTTGCCAAACAGATAATGCCGTTGCTGGCTATCGGTGTGGTAACGGCGGGCTTCCTGCTCGGTTCGACGCATGACAATACGCTATCGCCGGTATCATCCCGAACAGTTGGATAGAATGGGCCGTCGGAGGTAATTCGTTGTTATCCAACTTCTTCGCCAGCTTTACCGGAGCATTCATGTATTTCGCCACTTTGACCGAAGTGCCTATTATTCAAGGTCTGTTGGCTTCGGGTATGGGCAAAGGTCCGGCTTTGGCTTTGCTGCTGGCAGGTCCGTCATTGTCCCTGCCGAATATGCTGGTGATCCGTGGCGTATTGGGAACAAAGAAAACGGTTGTGTATGTGGCTCTCGTTATCGTTATGGCAACAGTTTCAGGATTTGTATTTGGCAATTTCTTTTGATTTGCAATGAGAAAGATAGTTCTATTCATCATAAGTCTATTTATTGGATTCGAGGTTTGTTCCGCTCAAAAGGCGGAACAAACCTTTCCGATTACAGGAAAGCCTATCTTGACGGTATTTACCAATTATAAAGCCGGATTGGGAAATGTCAATAATGTATCCGGATTTAATCTTGACCGTGCTTTTGTCGGGTATGAAGGATTTTTTGCCAAAGGTTTTTCCGCTAAAGTTGTAATGAACGTAGAAACCCAGAGCGATGATAACGGGAATACCAAATTCAACGGATATTTGAAAAACGCACAGGTGGATTGGAGAGGATATGGTTTTTTCGTGTCAGTCGGCTTGGTAAACTTGAAACAATTTTCCGAACAGGAATTTCTGGGGACACCGATATGTTTTTAAGTCTTTTCAGGAAGAGTATGGAATTGCATTTTGTGAGGATATAGGTGTAGTAGCCGGATATGAATTTTCTCCGGTTATATCTGCTGATATTGCATTGACGAATGGTGAAGGTCGTAAGTTTAAGAATATGGACAATCATTACAAATATGGCGCAGGTGTAACTGTAAAGCGATAGATGGTCTTATATTCAGATTGTACGGAGATATATACAATATACCTAAGTTTTTAACTGACGGGGATATTATTCAGAAAGATCAATATTCTCTCGCAACTTTCGTAGGTTACCAGAATCAATATTTTTCCATTGGAGCGGAGTATAACCGAGTCTTTAATTATAAATTCGATTCTAAACAGGATGCGAATGGATACTCTGCTTACACTACAATCAATATAACGCCAAAGATGCACATTTATGGTCGCTTTGACTATTTTGATACCGCCGGGAATATGAAATATGATAACGAGGGACACGCCATTATTTGTGGATTTGAATATTCTCCCATTAAGCAGATAAGAATATCACCGAACTATCAAAGCTGGAAATCCTCAAAGGGTAAACGAGAGAATTTTCTGCTTTTAAGCGTCGAGTGTAAAATTTGAAAATTATATTATTTGAACGTCATGAAAGTATTGATTCTTTGTACAGGAAATAGTTGCCGCAGCCAAATGGCACACGGTTTCTTACAATCATTTGATGAAAATATCAACGTATATTCGGGAGGAACAGCTCCGGCAACACAAGTAAATGCCAAAGCTGTGGAAGTAATGAAGGAGGTCGGAATAGATATCAGTTCGCATGTGCCAACACATGTAAACACATACCTCCATCAGGAATGGGATTATGTGATAACCGTTTGCGGTGGAGCGCATGAATCATGTCCGATGTTTACGGGAAATGTACGCCATCGTCTGCATATCGGCTTTGATGATCCGGCAACAGCCACAGGTACGGATGAACAAATAACCGACAAATTTCGTCGTGTAAGAGATGAAATCCGAGAGAAATTCGCAGAGTTTTACATTACAGAGATTCAGAAAAAGGAACTTCCGAAATGTACCTGCGGAGGAAATTGTTAATATTAGACATCCAAATATATATATGAAAAAAGAAGGTATAGGTTTTTTTGAACGTTATCTGACACTTTGGGTAGCGTTGTGCATTATAGCAGGTATTGCAGTAGGACAATGGTTCCCCGCTCTTCCCAATGTATTAGGACGCTGGGAATACGCCAATGTTTCCATTCCCATCGCCTTGTTGATATGGTTGATGATTTACCCTATGATGTTGAAAGTGGATTTTCAGAGTGTAAAGAATGTGGGTAAACGTCCCAAAGGCATCCTCGTGACATGCATCACGAATTGGTTAATAAAACCTTTCACGATGTTCGCTATTGCTTGGGTATTCTTTTTCGTCTTTTTCAAGAACTGGATACCTGCCGATCTCGCAGATCAATATCTGGCGGGAGCTGTGTTGCTTGGAGCGGCTCCTTGCACGGCGATGGTATTTGTATGGAGTTATCTGACGAAAGGAGACGCTGCCTATACGCTGGTACAGGTAGCTGTGAATGATTTGATTATATTGGTAGCTTTCGCCCCTATCGTAGCGTTGTTGCTTGGTGTGGGCGGAGTCGCTATTCCGTGGGCTACTTTGCTGCTCTCTGTCTTGTTGTTTGTAGTTATTCCGCTGGCAGCAGGTATCGTGACACGTATATGTGTAGTCCGAAAAAGAGGCATTGATTATTTCAACAATGTTTTTATTCACAAATTCAATAAAGTAACCATCATCGGACTACTGCTTACGCTTGTTATTCTTTTCTCTTTTCAGGGGGAAACAATCCTTGCCAATCCGTTACATATATTACTGATAGCCGTGCCGTTGATTGTACAGACCATATTGATTTTTTTCGTGGCATACGGATGGAGTCGGTATCTGAAATTGCCACACGATGTTGCCGCTCCTGCCGGAATGATTGGAGCAAGCAATTTCTTCGAGCTGGCGGTTGCTGTTGCGATTTCGCTGTTTGGCTTACAATCAGGAGCGGCACTGGCAACCGTAGTCGGTGTACTGGTCGAAGTTCCCGTTATGCTGTTGTTAGTTAGGATTGCGAATAATACACGTCAGTATTTCAAGTAAAAAAGATATTCCATGAGAAAATACAGTTGCTATATCCCAGTAATTCTTATCCTTATATCATTCCGTTCCATAATATTATTTCGGGGAAGTCTGACCCGATATGCTTCCTGTATCATGACGAATGGAATGGAACCGGAAGAAAAGAGTATTGTTGAAAATATCATTTCGGAACAATATGATTATAGCAAAAACACGAAAGGATACGAATGTACATTTCTCGAATTTGGTTCGGTTGGTTGTAATTCCTGCCGCCAAATGGAATCTGTTATGGCTGAAATTAAGCAAAAATACAGTAACCGGGTAAAGGTGGTATTTATAAATGTAAGCCAAAAAGAAAACAGGGAATTGGTCGATTACTTTGGAATCGTGACGATACCCACACAGGTTCTACTCGATAAGAAAGGAAAAGAATATTTCAGGCACAATGGGTATTTGTCCGCGGATGATTTATCAAAACATTTCAAGTAAAAAGAAAAACTTGTCATGCTTAATTGTTTTTTATATGAAAGGTTTGGTCGTTTAGACGATTCATCGTATTTTTGCGATAAATTAAACGTATAGAGTAAATGGCATATAGTAAAGCAAGCGATTTTGAAGAACGGGATGTAGTAGTAGCCCGTTTTGCCAAAGCGTTGAGCCATCCGGCACGTGTAGCAATATTGCGGTTACTTGCCAAGCAGACCGCTTGTTATTGTGGCGATTTGGTGCAGGAGTTACCTATCGCGCAGGCAACTGTTTCGCAACATTTGAAGGAATTAAAAGATGCTGGGTTGATTGAAGGAGAAATCACACCTCCCAAAGTCCGGTATTGCATCAATAGAGTGAATTACGATATGGCAAAAATTGTATTTTGATAATTTATTTTATTTAATTTTTTTATTCACAAGTATCGTATATATACGATATACAAATAACAGAAAAAGATGAGCGATAAGAAAACAATTTGGTCGGTTATTGCCGGGATTTTATCTTCGGTATTTGCATTTTTAGGTATAGTGAGTTGTTGCGGTATGCCTATTCTTGCAGGAGTATTGGCAGCATTGGGCATTGGAGCCTCACAACTAAAGTTTTTTTGCGGAATACAAGGGATTGTTTATTGCTTTTGCAATAGTATCCCTAATTTACGGATTCTATCAAGCATACTTTAAAAAAGGGAAAAGTTGCTGTGCTTCATCTGACACAAAAGAAAAAGCAAAAAGAAATCCGTTTTACCCAAAGTATTTCTGTGGATCGGTACAATAATCACATTATTGGTTTTGTTTATGGAGACTCCTGAAAACGCAGGACTAGAAACATCTAAATGTTGTCCTTCGCAAGTTTCAAATCCTTGCGGTTCAAGATGCAATACAGAAAATTCAGCATGTTGTTCATCTTCTTCAGAAAGCCAGCAACCCTCTGGAGGATGTTGCTCTACACAACAAGAAAAAGTTCAAGAAAGCTGCTGTGATAACTGATCTATTTAAACATAAATAATATGAATACACTAATTGAAACTTTACAGTATTTCGTACTGATAACCATCGAATTAATTGCGCTTTTCATGTTTATTAGCGCATTGGTGGAAATAATTCTCATGTATGTACCGGAAGAGAAAATACGTAAAAGGTTGTCCGGAGCTGGAGTGTTCGGAAATGTTATAGCCGCAGGATTCGGTGCCCTGACTCCTTTTTGTGCTTGCTCAACAATCCCGATGACTGTCGGATTCCTGAATGCCGGTGTGCCGTTTGGCTCAACCATGTCTTTTTTGATAGCGTCACCGTTACTTAACCCAATCATTATAGGAATGCTCGGCGCAATGGTTGGAATAAAGGCTATGGTGGCTTATTTTGTCATAGCATTCCTTTGCTCTGTCCTATTCGGTTTTATCATGGAAAAGATGGGAATGCAAAAATATGTGAAGAATGTACGCCTAAAAACAACAACTTGCTGCTCCGCAAACGGACACGAGAATATTAACAAGCGTTCACTCCCATTCAAAATGAAAATCAAACTTGCATTTTCAAGCGCATGGGAAAGTCTTCGCCCCATAATGGGATATCTACTTATCGGTGTAGCTCTTGGAGCCGGCATATACGGTTATATGCCACAGGATTTCGTAATGAAAATTGCGGGACCGAACAATCCGTTCGCTATTCCAATCGCTGCCGTTTTGGGCATTCCTCTGTATATTCGTGCAGAGACTGCAATTCCAATCGGATTAGCTCTGATGAGCAAGGGTATGAGTATAGGTGCTGTTATCTCGCTCATTATTGGAGGAGCAGGTATGGCCATACCAGAAATGACCATGCTGGCAAGTATATTCAAGAAAAAACTTGTCGCTATGATTGTACTTGTTATTTTCCTAACAGCGGTCGTATCAGGATATTTGTTTAATGTTTTGTTGTGATTCAATATGGAAGGGATGAATGAATTTTGAACCTTATTATTTCTTCCAAAATCATATTTATGTTCTTGAAGGACAAATATTTCATAAGAATTATCGGATGTTAAAGGAATAGCATCTGATAATTCTAATAGTGGCGACAAAAATTGTTTTGAAGATGTTGTAGTAATGAAAAATGTAATAAATGATATTGTAATTATTTGCAATCAATTATTTTGAATATGAAAATTCTGCTACAACATAAGATAGTTACAGGATATTTATTATTGATGGTGGTCATCGGTTGTATGGTCGCCATAGTTTTACACGAACGCAAACGTGTGGCGGAGATAGAGCAAGAGTCGATAACCATATTTCAGACTCAAAGCAATATCAACACCACGCATCGCCATATCACAGTGCTTGCGACCCTTGGGGAGTCCGTTATGATGTGGAGCGATGAAGATTGTGACATATATCACACACGCCGTTTGAAAGCGGATTCACTGCTGCAAATCCTACGTGAACAATGCAAGGAATTTGTACGACCGGAACAGGTGGATTCCCTCAGTACCCTGCTGCTCAACAAAGAGGAACATTTGTTTCAGATGAACAGGATATACCGGGAACAGAAGCACATCGACAGCCTGTTGGCCAACCAGTATTCACTCGTTACATCACAAGCTAACGAACCCCGTACAATAATCCGGAAAAAGAAAGGGATAGCCGGATGGTTCGGAGGCAAGGAAACCGTACAACTGCCGCCTGCCAATACAAGAATGAAAGCACGGGGTAACGAGCTTATTTCCTTGCAGGAAGAACGTAGAAAAAACATAGAGACCTACACGGACAGTTTGCGGTTACACAACCGTGAACTCAACCGGAAATTACGCTCGTTGCTTATAAGTTTGGACGAGCAGGCATTGATCGCACTCCAGAACAAGGAGATCCGTTTGAAGGACTCATACGAACATTCCACTGTATAACTGTCTGATATCTTCTCCATCATCCTGTTGATTGTCTCGTACCTGATTATTCAGCGCGATATACGGGAAAAGGCGAGAAATAAAGAACGTCTGGAAGAAACGATAGGGCAGAATACAGCATTGCTGGAAATGCGCAAAAACATTATCCTGACCATATCCCATGATATCCGGGCCCCGCTGAACATCATCAGCGGCAGTGCCGAGCTGGCCATGGATACCCGTGAGAAGAAACGCAGGAACTCCCACCTGAATAATATCAGGATTGTCTGCAAGCACGTGGTACACCTGCTCAACAACCTGTTGGACGTGTACCGTCTGAACGAGGCAAAAGAAACCCGGAATGATGTCCCGTTCAGCCTTAATGACTTGCTCGAACGTGTCGCATCGGGCTTTTCCCATGTAGTCACTAACAAGGGAATCCTGTTCAGGCCGGATTTCAAAGATACCGATGTCAATCTGTATGGAGATGTGGACCGCATCGAACAAATAATGGATAACCTGCTGACCAATGCAGTCAAGTTTACTGAATCCGGAGCCATCGAACTGAATGCCTGCTATCATGACGGTGTATTGTTATTAGAGGTAAAGGATTCAGGCATCGGTATGAGCCCGGAAACGCTTTCACGCATATTCCGACCGTTTGAACGCCTGACTTCCGCAACGAACGTGGATGGTGTCGGGCTTGGATTGCCTATCACGAAAGGGATTGTCAGACTGCTCGGCGGGGAAATAAACGTAACGAGTGATATAGGACAAGGTACAACTTTCCGCGTGACCCTTCCTCTCAATATAACAGATGAACCGGTGGAGAGCGAGAACAAGATACTTCCGCACCCGGAACATCTGCCCAAAATGTGCTTGTAATCGACGATGACACGATGTTTCTTGACGTGATAAAGGAAATGCTGGAGCGTAACGGCATAACCTGTACTTTATGCCGGACAGCCAAAGAGGTAGTCAAAGCAATACGAAGCAAAGATTATGACCTATTGTTGTCTGATATACTGATGCCAGGAACCAGCGGTTTCGATTTGCTGGACCTGCTCCGTAACTCGAATGTCGGGAACTCCCGTGAGATACCGGTCATAGCCATGACCGCACGGGGCGACAGGGAAAAAGATGCGTTCCTTAATGCTGGTTTTACAGAGTGCATCTACAAGCCGTTCTCTTCAACGGAACTGCTCAGCCTGCTTTCTACAATAAAAACAGGTCGAACGGAAGAAAAACAGAAAGCGGACTTCAGCATGATACTCGCGGAGGTCAGCGACAAACCTAAGACACTCAGGTCTTTCATTGCCCAATTGAAAAATGACCGCAAGGAACTTGAGGTTGCCATGAGACATGGTGACAGACAGAGCCTGCGTGAGCTTACACACCGGATGCAGCCGATGTGGGAGTTATTGCAAACCGAAGATGTACTGCTTGGCTTACGTTCCTTATTGAAAAAAGACGATTACAATGCCAACGAGTTGACCACTCATATCCAAAAAGTAATAGATACCGCCTCTGTACTTATCACAGAGACAGAGGATGAGATAAAAAAGCTGACGAATGAAACGGAAGATATTAATAGTTGAAGACAACATAGGCCTGTCGCAGATGCAGAAAGACTGGTTCGGACAGGCCGGATATGATGCCATAACGGCGATGAATGAACCCATCGCCAGGTCGCTTATACGCAAAAACAATTTTGACCTCATCATATCGGATGTGAGATTGCCCGAAGGGGACGGAATTTCCCTTCTGAAATGGCTGAAAAAGGAAAAGATGGATATACCGTTCATCATCACGACGGAATATGTCTCTGTGCCCGATGTGGTACGCACCATCAAATTGGGTGCAAGGGATTATCTGCCAAGCCTGTACACAGGGAACACCTGCTGGAACTGGCTGAGGATATATTCCGTCCAATCGCGACCAGATGGGAGCAGAAAAGGGAATTGCTCAAACGTACATGCCCCAAGATGCTTGAAGTGGAACGGTGCGCAAAATTGGTTGCCCCATCCGATATGTAGTACTGATACTCGGTGCAAATGGGACGGGAAAGGAATCCGTGGCACAGAGCATTCACGAGGGCAGCGAACGTGTAGGGATGCCTTTCGTGGCTGTCAACTGCGGTGTGCTGCCCCGTGAACTTGCGGCTTCCATGTTGTTCGGGCACTCAAAAGGAGCTTTTACCGGTGCTGACACGGCAAAAGAAGGCTTTTTCGACATGGCGAAAGGCGGTACTTTGTTTTTAGATGAAATCGGGACGATGCCTTTCGAGATACAATCCATGCTGCTTAGGGTATTGCAGGAAAATACCTATATTCCCATCGGTGGGAACAAGGAGCGTGTCGCGGACGTGCGCATTGTGGCCGCGACGAATGAAAATATTGAAAAAGCGATTTTGGAAGGCCGGTTCAGGGAAGACCTTTATCACCGTTTAAACGAGTTTGAAATCCGGCAGCCATCCTTGGCGGAATGCCCGGAAGACATCATACCTTTGGCCGAATTTTTCCGTAAACGCTTCTCGAAAGAACTGAAACGGGATACTACCGGTTTCTCTGATGCGGGTATGTGCAGGTTGCGTTCTTATTCCTGGCCTGGCAATGTCAGAGAGTTGCAGAACATAGTAAAAAGAGCCGTGCTGCTTGCCGAAGGACCGCTACTGGATTTTGCGGATTTGGAAATGAATAGACAGCCGGACAAGGTGGCCTTGGTTCCTGCTCCTGTCATATCCCCGTTGAAAGATGAGGAGAACGAAAAAGAAACCTATCATCAATGCCACTAAAA
>ENA-OUNI01000285-OUNI01000285.1-human-gut-metagenome-genome-assembly--contig:-NODE-285-length-23729-cov-12.141217_pt1 | contig 23729 bp, 42 predicted proteins | sample MGYA00242499_ERZ504580 | MGnify/ENA primary metagenome ERZ504580 (study PRJEB26092, sample SAMD00036315) | human gut metagenome | host: Homo sapiens | study: EMG produced TPA metagenomics assembly of... | reverse complement strand
TGGTGTTCGGGGCAGAGACGCCGGACGCAGCCCTGCTGATGGAAGCTGCCCGGGTGCTGTGCAGCGCAGCCTACCGCACCGAGCTGAAACGCCAGCTTGCAGCCGGTGCCCGCAGCTTTGCCGCTGCGCGGCAGGCAGCGGTGGAAACGCTCTGCCCGGGCACGGCACTGGCCGCGCTGTTGGATAAGCCCAACAACAATCTGGCAGTGGAATACTGCAAGGCCATTCTGGAACAGGAGGCACCCATGACCCCGGTGCCGCTGCCCCGCGTGGGGGCGGGCCACGGGCAGGCCCTTGCCGAAAGCGGCCACGCACAGTTTGCTAGTGCCAGCGCGCTGCGCGCCCTCTGGGCAGAGCAGGGCGCGGATGCACTGACTCCTTATGTGCCGGAAAAAGCACTGGAGTTGTACAAAAAAGCGGAAATCGACGGAATGTATACGGATCATGCCGCTGCGGGCCGGTGTGAGCTGGCTCTGCTGCGGGCGGCCTGTGCACGACCGGAACCTTTTGCCGCAGTGCGGGGCGTTTCCGAGGGGTTGGACCACCGGCTGGAAAACGCCGTGCGCAGCTGCACTGGCCTGCCCCAGCTGCTGGACGCGCTGACCACTGTGCGTTACCCCCGGGCCCGGATGCGCCGCCTTGCCATGGATGCGGCACTGGGCTATACGGCGGAGACCGTGCCTGCCTGCCGCCCTATCTGCATTTGCTGGGGGCAAGGCGGGAAGCACTTCCGCTGCTGAAGCATGCATCCCTGCCGCTGAGCCACTCGCTGGCAAAGCTGGAAAAAGAAAACGATGCCTGCGCCCGCATGGCGGCGGCACAGGCAGGAGCCAGCGATTTTGGCGCACTGTGCCGCCGGGTGCCCGGGCCGATGGCAGAGCATATCGTCAAAAAATTATCTTTTTGACGAATTGACAAAAAATAATCGAAGAAATTTTATTCAGAAACACTTGTGCCCGGGCGGTTTGTGGTGTATGATTAGAGCAATGCAATGTTGGATACAACAAATGAGAACGGAATCAGAAAACCGCACGCAATAAGGAGGAAACTTCATGGCACTTCACGTTCTGGACGAAGCCAACCGCTGTCTGGGCTGCAAAAAGCCGCTGTGCCAGCAGGGCTGCCCCATCCACACCAACATCCCGGAGGTCATTCGGCTGCTCAAGGCAAACCAGATGGACGAAGCTGGCAGAATGCTGTTTGAGAATAACCCGCTGACCACCGTTTGTGCGTTGGTGTGCAACCACGAGAACCAGTGCGAGGGCCACTGCGTGCGCAACCGGATGCCCAGCCACGACCCGGTGCACTTCTCCATTATTGAGGACTACATTTCCACGACCTACGCCAACAAAATGACCGCCGGCCCTGCCCCCAAAAACGGCATGAAGGCGGCAGTCGTTGGCTCCGGCCCGGCGGGCCTGACCATTGCGGTGCTGCTGGCACGCTGGGGCTACGATGTGACCATCTTTGATGCCCGCGATAAGATCGGCGGCGTCATGCGCTACGGCATCCCCAACTATCGCCTGCCGGACAGCGTGCTGGACGATTTCCAGTACCGCCATCTGGAGCTGAAGGGCATCAAGGTGCGGCCCAACACCACCATCGGCAAGACCATCACCATCGATGATCTGTTCCGCGACGGCTACAAGAGCGTGTTCATCGGTGCCGGTCTGTGGAAGGCCAACGCCATGCATATCAAGGGTGAGACGCTGGGAAATGTAGCCTTTGGCATCGATTATCTGGCAAACTCCAAGGCGTTCCGTCTGGGCAGCGATATTGCCGTGATCGGCGTGGGCAACTCTGCCATGGACTGCGCCCGCACCGCCATCCGCAACGGTGCCCGCCACGTCACCTGCTATGCCCGCCGCGACGAGAGCTGCATCAGCGCTTCCGAGTATGAAGTGAGCTATGCAAAGCTGGAGGGCGTGGGCTTCCGCTTCTGCAAAGCACCGGTGGAGATCCGCGAGAACGGCCTGATCTGCCGCGATACCGTCAAGGGCGAAGATGGCAGGTTCACTCAGGTGGAGGGCAGTGAGATTTTCTACCCCCACACCGGCGTGATCGTGTCGGTCAGCCAGGGCTCGGAGAGCAACCTCGTCAAGACCACTACCGGCATCGAGACTAACCAGAAGGGTCTGCTCACCGTCAGCGAGGACGGCAGCACCACCCGCGAGGCGTATTTGCCGGCGGCGATGCGTGATGGGCGCACGCACCGTGGTGGAGGCGGTGGCTGTGGCCAAGAAGGTGGCCGAGAGCATGGATGCCTACATGAAGAGCCTGCCTGCAGAAGAAGTGGCTGACCCCTATGCCAATATCCCGGTGTTCCAGACCCCCACCTCGGACGTGCTGGCAAAGCAGGAGATCTGACGAAATAAAGACAAACTTGGAAGAAACTGTAAAGCTTCTGCGTCTTTGCCGATCTTTGCCGCTCCGTTTGTTGACGGGGCGGCTTTTGCCTTGTATACTATTCATATACTTGTTTCAGATTTGTACAAACTGGAAACAAAGAACAGCGAAAGGCGGTGGACGCTATCCTGAAAGCATCCCTCCCGAAACTGCGGGAAAAACTATTGGAAGCGCTGCAGGCAGTGCTGCCCATTGCAGCCATCGTGCTGGTGCTCTGCTTTACCATTGCGCCGGTGTCGCCCAGCATCCTGCTGTGCTTTTTGCTGGGGGCCGCCATGATCGTGGTGGGCATCATGTTCTTCACACTGGGCGCGGAGATGAGCATGACCCCCATGGGCGAGCGCGTGGGTGCGGTGATCACCAAAAGCCGGAAGCTGCCAGTGATCTTGGGAATCGGCTTTCTGCTGGGCTTCCTCATCACCATTTCGGAGCCTGACCTGCAGGTGCTGGCAAATCAGGTGCCCTCCATCCCGAACCGCACCCTTATTTTATCGGTGGCGGCGGGCGTGGGCCTGTTTCTGGTGTTTGCCTTCCTGCGTATGCTCATTGGCATCTCGCTGCCAAAGCTGCTGGTGCTGTTCTACGGCATGATCTTTCTTCTGGCGGCGTTTGTGCCCAAGGAATTTCTTGCTGTGGCCTTTGACTCCGGCGGCGTGACCACCGGCCCCATGACGGTGCCCTTCATCATGGCACTGGGCGTGGGTGTGTCAGCTATCCGCGGCGACCGCCACGCGGCGGACGACAGCTTTGGTCTGGTGGCCATGTGCTCCATCGGCCCCATTCTGGCAGTGCTCATTCTGGGCATCGTGTTCCGCGCCTCGGACAGCACCTATATCCCGCCGGTGCTGCCGGAGGTGAGCGACTCGGTGGAGCTGTGGCAGCTGTTCCATGTCAGCCTGCCTACGTATCTGGAAGAGATCGCTGTCTCGCTGCTGCCCATCATCGTGATGTTCGGCATTTTTCAATTTGTGGTTCTGCACATGGACCGCCGGTCGCTGGGCCGCATTGCGGTGGGTCTTGCGTATACCTACGTGGGCCTTGTGCTGTTCCTCACCGGCGCAAATGTGGGCTTTATGCCCGCCGGTAATTATCTGGGTCAGGTGCTGGCCGGGCAGAGCTTCCGCTGGATCATCATTCCCATTGGAATGCTCATCGGTTACTTCATCGTCAAGGCTGAGCCGGCCGTCTATGTGCTGAACAAGCAGGTGGAAGAGGTGACCGACGGTGCCATTTCGGCCAAGGCCATGGCACAGCCCTTTCGGCAGGCGTGTCCATTTCGGTGGGCCTTGCATGGTGCGGGTGCTCACCGGCGTTTCCATTTTGTGGTTCCTCGTGCCGGGCTATGTGTTTGCCATCGGCATCTCCTTTGTGGTGCCAAAGCTGTTCACCGCCATTGCATTTGACGCGGGCGGCGTGGCATCCGGCCCCATGACAGCCACCTTCCTGCTGCCGCTGGCACAGGGTGCCTGCGTGGCCGTGGGCGGCAATATCGTCACCGACGCTTTCGGCGTGGTGGCCATGGTGGCCATGACCCCGCTCATTACGGTGCAGCTGATGGGCCTTGTGGCACAGCTGCGCACCCGCAAGGCCCGGCGGCTGCAGCCTGCGGCCATGGGTGCGGCCTTTGCCGGTCTGCCGGACGATGATATCATTGAACTGTAAGGAGGGCTCGGCATGAGTTCGTTGTTTTTGATGGTGACCATCACCGACCGCCGCTCCACCGATGCCTTTTTGCAGCTGTACCAGCAGCGCGGCGTGGATGTGAACCTGCGCACGGTGGGCAGCGGCACAGCGGTGCGGGAAACGCTGGCCACGCTGGGTCTGGAAAAGACCGAGAAGGCGGTGCTGCTGGCGGTGGTGACAGAGGATACATGGAAGGCCGTCCGGACAGACCTGCGCCGCAAAATGCGCATCGACGTGCCGGGCACCGGCATTGCATTCACGGTGCCGCTGAGCAGCATCGGCGGCAGAAGGGCGCTGATGTTCCTCACCCAGCACCAGCCGCTGACATTGAAGGAGGAGAGCACCTTGAAGGATACCCGTTACGAACTGCTGCTGGTAATTGCCAATCAGGGCCACACCGGCACCATTATGGATGCCGCCCGCGCAGCAGGTGCTGGCGGTGGCACGGTGATCCACGCCAAGGGTACCGGCATGGAAGGCGCAGCCCAGTTCCTTGGCGTGGAGCTGGTGAACGAAAAGGAGCTGGTGCTCATCGTGGCCCGCACGCCGGAAAAGAACCGCATCATGAAAGCCATCATGGACGGTGCCGGGCCAAAGGCGGGCGCGATCGTGTTCTCGCTGCCGGTGACGGATACCGCCGGTCTGCGTCTGCTGGAGGACGAGGAACTGGTGCAGGAAACCTCTGCGCAGTAAACAACAAAATGTAATTTATTCCGGGATTATTCCGCATTTATGGGCGAAACGCTTGATAAATGCGGATTTTTTCGTTATCATAGAAGAAAGAAATTCAAGAACGAGGGACAAAAGATGATAAAGCTTTCATATGAGCAGCAGATCGCATTCAATTCGCTGTCCATCATCGTGGGCAATGCACTGTATGCGCTCACGGTGGTGCTGTTTCTTGTGCCGTCAGGCCTGATCACCGGCGGTGCCACCGGCATCGCACTGGGCATCAACCGTGCATTGGGACTGCCGGTGTCCGGTGTGCTGTTCGTCATCAACATGACCATGCTTACGGTGGGCTGGGTGCTGCTGGGGCGGCGCTTTGCCATCACCACCATTGCCAGCACCGTGCTCAGCCCCCTGTTTCTGGCCCTGTGGGAGCGGGTGTTCACAGGCTTTGTGCTCACCGATGATCTGGTGCTCAACACCATTTTTGCAGGCTTCGGCGTAGGCATTTCGCTGGGCATCACCATCCGGGCAGGCGCATCCACCGGCGGCATGGACATCCCTCCGCTGGTGCTGAACAAATATTTCCACATCCCGGTGTCGGCCAGTATGCTGGTGTTCGATATGCTCATCCTCTGCATGCAGGCGGCGTTCAGCCGCTGCAGCAGTGTCTGTACGGCATCGTGATGGTGATCGTGTATACGGTGGTGCTGGACAAGGTGCTCATCTTCGGCACTACCCGCACCGAGGTAAAGATCATCAGCCAGCACGCCGATGATATCCGCGAGGCCATCTTCACCCAGCTGGACCGCGGTGTGACCGTGCTGCATGGCGAGGGAGGCTACAGCCACGAGCCGGAGCAGGTGCTGCTGAGCATCGTGAGCAACCGCCAGCTGCCGAAGCTGGAAAAGCTGGCCCATGCCATCGACCCCACCTGCTTTATGATCGTGAGCCATGTGACCGAGGTGAGCGGGCGCGGCTTCTCGCTGGATAAGAATTACCAGTAAACGCTGAAAATCCCAGCAGATACTTGAAAAACAGTACCGGTTTAGGGTATAGTATAGAAGAACGGTAGGTTATGCCGTGATTTTACCCAACAGGAAAGGAAAACCATCATGTTTGATATTTTCAATATGCTCAAGAAGGAAGAACACAAGGACGCAAAGCAGGTGACCCGCGAGACCATCATCGGCGATATCCTGGATATGGACCAGACCACCGCTCCCTACTTCATGGAGATCGGCATGCACTGCCTGGGCTGCCCTGCATCCCGCGGCGAGAGCATCGAGGAGGCCTGTGCTGTCCACGGCGTGGACTGCGATGAGCTGATCGAGAAGCTGAACGAGCATCTGCCGCAAAGAAGGCATAAATTGCTGCCCACACTGGATGCGCGTCTGGCTGCCGCCGCAGAGCTTGTGCGGCCGGGAGAGCCGGTGGCGGACATCGGCTGCGACCACGGCAAGCTGACGGCGGTGCTGGCGGCTTCGGGAAAATACCCGAAGGTGATCGGTGCCGACCTGCGGCCCGGCCCGCTGGCAAAGGCAGAGCAGACGCTGGAACATGCAGGCTGTAAAGACCGCGCTGAGCTTCGGCTTGGCGACGGTCTTTCTGTGCTTACGGAGAACGAAGTAGGCAGCATCGTGCTGGCGGGCGTTTCCGCCCAGACCACTTGGGAAATTTTAGAGAAAGCCCCGTGGGTGTTCACCGTGGGAGGCCGCGGATCATCATGATCCCGGCCACCCGCCACGACGCGCTGCGCCGCTGGTTGTGGGAGCATGGCTTCTCCTTTGCAGCCGACCGCCCGGTGCAGGCGGCGGGCCGCTGGTACGCGGTGATGGCGGCGGAGTACACCGGCAGGGTGTATGCGCCCACCTTTGCCGAGTGCCTGTTTGGCAGTACGGGAGAGTGGCCCGAGGGAAAAGGCTACGCCGACTGGCAGAAGGCAAAGCTGCCCCGGATGCGCCTTGGCGTGCCGGATGGCAGTCCGCTTGCCGCCGAGATCGATGCAATTTTAAAAGAGGGGACAGAAGGATGACAACAGTACGGCAGGTATACGAAGCAATGCAGGCCATCGCGCCGCTGGAGCTGGCGGAACACTGGGATAATCCCGGCCTGCTGGTGGACTGCGGCGGGCAGATGCACCGGGTGCTGGCAGCACTGGACATCACCCCCGAAGTGGTGGCCGAAGCTGCCGCAAAGCAGTGTGAGATGATCGTGTCCCACCACCCGGTCATTTTTGATCCACTCAAAAAGATCGGCCCGCAGGATGTACCTTTCCAGCTGGTGCAGGCGGGCATTTCTGCCATCTGTATGCACACCAATCTGGATGCTGCCGAGGGCGGCGTGAACGAAGTGCTGGCAGGCATCTTTGACATGAAGAATATGGAAACCTTTGCCGAGGGCTGCGGCCGTGTGGGAGCCATTGAAGAAATCGCGGTTCCGGAGCTTGCCCGCAAGGCACAGCAGGAGCTTGCTGCGCGCTGCAACCAGCCGAAGAACGGCCCGGCGGTGCAGGTGAAGTTTGTGGATGCGGGTAAGCCGGTCAAGCGCTTGGCGGTCATCAGCGGTGCGGGCGGAAGCTGTTTGCAGATGCCATTGCTATGGGCGCGGACTGCCTGCTGACCGGTGAAGCCAACCACCACCACGCCATCGATGCCAATCGGCTGGGCCTTTCGCTCATTGCGGCGGGCCACTATGCCACCGAATTTCCGGTGACTGCCGCCGTGGCTGCAAAGCTGCGCGCCGCCCTGCCGGAGCTGGAAGTGCTGGTGAGCACCGAGAACCGGGATCCGTATACGTATTTATAAGGAAAGCTGCAATAAGGTGAACGGCCTCGCCTCTCAGTCTCGCATCCGCTCGACAGCTCTCCCAAGGGGAGAGCCCTTGGCAAAACCATGAACTGCGTAGACTGCCAAAGCTCTCACTTTGGGAGAGGTGGCACGGCGTTAGCCGTGACGGAGAGGGCGAGGTCGCTTAAAATAAAAGAATTTCCATTCCAAATCATAAACGAGGTAAACACTATGGCATTGGATGCCGCGACACTGGCCCTTACGGCAGCAGAGCTCAAAGCAACGCTGACCGACGCCAAGATCGCAAAACTATTTGAACCCACCCGTGATGAGCTGGTGCTCACCCTGCGTACCCGCACGGATACCTATGCGCTGCTGCTTTCGGCCCGCAGCGGTTCCGCCCGCGTGTGCCTGACCGAAGAAAGCTTTGAAAACCCGGAAACGCCGCCCTCCTTCTGTATGCTGATGCGCAAGCATCTTACCGGCGGCAGGCTGCTGGACGTGCACATGGAGCCGGGAGACCGCATCGTGTATTTTGATTTCCAGTGCACCAACGAGATGGGCGACCTTGTGCGCAACACCCTGTGTGCCGAATTGATGGGCCGCTACTCCAATTTGGTTCTGGTGCAGAACGGCAAGATCATTGACGCACTCAAGCGCGTGGATTTTGAGGACAGCGATGTGCGCCAGCTGCTGCCGGGCCTGCCCTACACCACGCCGCCCAAGCCTGCAAGGCCGGACTTCCTGCTGGTGAGCAGTGCGTCCATCGTGGCAGCAGCCTGCCAGAGAGATCTGCCGGTGGCAGATGCCCTCAACAAGACCGTGGCCGGTGTTGGCCCGGTGGTCTGCCGCGAAGCTGCATGGCGTGCCTTTGACGGCGAACATCTGCCCGCCAATGAGCTGACCGAGGAACAGAAGCGCAAGCTTATGGCTGCCATCGACGAGCTGAAGGAAGAGCACGCAACCGGCGGTACGCCCTGCAGCGTCACCGACCCCAGCGGCAAGCCCATCGAGTATACCTTCTTCCGCCCGCAGCAGTACGGCGAAAAATATATTATAAAGGAGTGGCCCTCCTTCAACGCCATGCTGGAGGCTACTACGCTGAGAAGGACCGCGCGGAACGCCTGCGCACCAAAAGCAAGGAGCTGCACAAGGCAGTGCACAATATGTACGAGCGCGCCGTGCGCAAGCAGGCCGCCCGTCAGGAAGAGCTTGCTGCCAGCGGCAAGAGCGAAAAGCTGCGTCTGTACGGTGAGCTGCTCTCGGCAAACCTCTATCTGTCCCAGAAGGGCATGAAGAGCATCACCGTGCCCAACTGGTACGACGAGGGCAAAGAGGTGACCATCCCGCTGGACCTGCGGTTCACACCCAGCCAGAACGCTCAGAACTTCTTCAAGAACTATAAAAAGAAGCAGACCGCCGCCCGGATGCTGGTGGATCTGCTGGCAGAGGGTGAAAAGGAGATCGCCTATCTGGAAACGGTGCTCTACGAGGTGGAGTCCGCTTCCGGTGAAGCGGCCCTCAACGAGATCCGGGCAGAGCTGAAGAGTCAGGGCTACCTGAAATACTACAAGCAGCGGGATAAGCGCCAGAAGCCTGCAGATTTCCTGCGGTTCACTTCCACCGATGGCTTTGAGATCCTGGTGGGCCGCAACAACGCCCAGAACGACAAGCTCACCCTGCACACCGCCCGGGGCAAAGACCTGTGGTTCCATGTGCAGAAGGCCCCCGGCAGCCACGTTGTGGTCATGAGCCGGGGCGAGGAGATCCCGGACACCACCAAGCAGGAGGCCGCGGAGCTGGCAGTCATCTACTCCAGCACCTACAAGGCGGGCGCCGGTGCCAAGGTGGCGGTGGACACCACCGAGGTGAAAAACATCTGGAAAGCCAGCGGTGCCAAACCCGGCATGGTGCTGTACGAGGTGTACACCACGGTCTACATCACGCCCCGGGATGGGCTGGCGGAACAGCTGAAAAAGAGATAAAAAACGAACTCCTTCAGGCGCTTACGCGCCAGCTCCCTCACGGAGGGAGCCCTTGGCAGTACGGAAAAGTTTCCCTCTTTGCCAAGGGCTCTCCCTTTGGGAGAGCTGTCACGAAGTGACTGAGAGGGTGAGGCCGCTTCCCTTTATATAATAGGTATAATCCGCAGCAAAACCGTCCATACTACCTCTGCAAAAGCGGGGCAGGGGAGTTTTCCACCGGCAGAAAGGCCTGCGGATTGTGCATTCTGCACAGAAAATGCGCTCTTTGACAAAACAGAGAAAATAAAAAAGAAAATTCGTTCTTTTTTCTAAAAAACACTTGCCAAATGCACGAAGGTGTGATAGAATAACTCTCGGCTGCAAAGGGCTTGTGCGATACAAGTCGTGCAGGCCAGCGATATGCGTAGATGCGGGAGGTTGTCATCCGGCGATAGCTGCGATGGGTTATTTCCGCGGAGTATGTCCGATCTTAGAACCGGGCGAAAGAATTACTGACAGCGATGGAATACGTTCCCTCGGCAGAGAAGTTACTCCTCTGCGAAACGGGCGGAACCAATGTTCGGATTTGATTTGCTAATATGTTTCCGGGAGAACTGCCATGCGGTTCACCGGTTTTTATAGTGCCAAATCGAGGAACACCCGGAACTGTGTAGAGCAATTTATCGGCTCGCCTAGGGCAAAATCAATTTTTTCAGGAGGCGTAAGCAATGGCAGTCAAAGAGAAAATCAGAATCCGTCTGCAGAGCTATGATGCTCAGCTGATCGATGCCGCAGCAGAGAAGATCGTGGAGACCGCAAAGCACACCGGTGCACGCGTGTCCGGCCCCATCCCCCTGCCCACCGATCGTGAGATCGTTACCGTTCTGCGCGCTACCCACAAGTACAAGGATAGCCGCGAGCAGTTCGAGAGCCGCACTCATAAGCGTCTGATCGACATTCTGAAGCCGTCCAACAAGACGGTCGAGGCTCTGATGAGCCTCCAGCTCCCCGCTGGCGTGGACATCGAGATCAAGCTGTAAAAGACACTCGATCAAATTCGATGCCCTCGTTTCCCGAGGGTCATGTTGGCAGTGACGTGCGCTGCCAACCAATAACCTTTACAGGAGGAAAAGAAAATGGTTAAAGGCATTATCGGCAAGAAGTCGGTATGACCCAGCTGTTCGACGCGAACGGCAAGGTCGTTCCCGTCACCGTCATCGAGGCTGGTCCCTGCACCGTCGTGCAGAAGAAGACCGTCGAGAGCGATGGCTACCAGGCTGTTCAGCTGGGCTTCGGCGAGGTTTCCGCCAAGAAGGTCAACAAGGCAGCTGCAGGCCACTTCAAGAAGGCAAACGTTGCCCCCAAGAAGACCCTGCGCGAGTTCCGTCTGGAAGATGTTTCCGCAATGAACGTTGGCGACGTGCTGAAGCTGATGTCTTCGCAGAGGGCGACAAGGTGGACGTTGTGGGCGTTTCCAAGGGCAAGGCTACCAGGGCGTTATCAAGCGCTACGGTCAGCACCGTCTGCGTGAGAGCCACGGCACCGGTCCTGTTGCTCGTCATGCAGGTTCTAACGGTTCCACTTCTACCCCTGCTCGCGTGTTCCCCGGCAAGCGCCTGCCCGGCCACATGGGCTTTGTGCGCGTCACCGTGCAGAACCTGACTGTTGTCAAGGTTGACACCGAGAACAATCTGATCGCTGTCAAGGGTGCGGTCCCCGGTTCCAAGGGCACCATCATCACTCTGGCCAACAGCGTGAAGGCGTAAGGAGGAAAGCTACAATGGCAAAGTTTAACGTAGTCGATATGAACGGTCAGCATGTTAGCGAGATCGAGCTTTCCGACGCCGTGTTCGGTATCACCCCGAACGAGAAGGCTGTCCACATTGCTGTGGTGAACTTCCTGGCCAACCAGCGTCAGGGCACCCAGAACACCAAGATCCGCATGGAAGTTTCCGGCGGCGGCAAGAAGCCCTGGCGTCAGAAGGGCACCGGCCACGCTCGTCAGGGTTCCATCCGTGCACCGCAGTGGACTCACGGCGGCGTCGCTCTGGGCCCCAAGCCCCGCAGCTACAACTACCACATCAACAACAAGGTCAAGCGCCTGGCTCTGCTGAGCGTGTTGTCCGACAAGGCTGCCAATGGCAACATGGTCGTTGTTGACAAGTTCGCTTGCGATGAGTACAAGACCAAGACCGTGGTTGCAATGCTGAACGCTGTTGGTGCCGGCAAGAAGAACCTGCTGGTCAACGAGACTGTCGATGCAAAGTTCGTCAAGAGCGCTGGCAACATTGCCGGTGTGAAGACCACCTTCGCAGGCAGCGTGAACACCTACGATGTGCTGAATGCCGACAAGCTGATCATCAGCGTCGACGCAGCTAAGAAGCTCGAGGAGGTGCTTGGCTAATGAAAACCGCACATGATATCATCCTGAAGCCGGTCATTACCGAGAACTCCATGGCTGGCATCGCTGACAAGAAGTACACCTTCAAGGTCGCTACCGATGCTACCAAGGTCGAGATCGCTCAGGCCGTTGAGGTCCTGTTCCCGGGCGCTAAGGTCGCAAAGGTCAACACCATCTCTGTGCGCGGTCGTTTCCGCCGCCAGGGCATGCACGCCGGTTACACCGCTGCATCCAAGAAGGCTATCGTGACCCTGACCAAGGACTCCAAGGAAATCGAGTTCTTCAACAGCATGGTCTAAGCCGAACCCGCCGAGGTTCCTCTATGGGGATATGACCCCGATAATAATTCATAAGATAAACAAAGGAGAATAGCACTATGGCTATCAAGAAGTATGGCCCCACTACTCCGGGCCGCCGCGGCATGACCGTCACGGATTACAGCGTCCTGTCTAAGGTCGCTCCCGAGCGCAGCCTGCTGGAGCCCATGAAGAAGCACAGCGGCCGCAACAACACCGGTCGCATCACCGTCCGTCATCAGGGCGGCGGCAACCGCACCAAGTATCGTGTCATCGACTTCAAGCGTCAGAAGACCGATATGCCCGCTACCGTCAAGACTCTCGAGTACGATCCGAACCGCAGCGCATTCATCGCTCTGGTCGAGTACACCGATGGCGTCAAGAGCTACATCATTGCTCCCGATGGCCTGAAGGTGGGCGATGTGGTCATCAGCAGCAAGTCTGCCGACATCAAGCCCGGCAACTGCCTGCCCTTCGAGAACATCCCCGTCGGTACCATCATCCACAACATCGAGCTGTATCCCGGCCGCGGCGCTCAGCTGGTTCGTTCCGCTGGCAACATGGCTCAGCTGATGGCTAAGGAGAATGGCTACGCTCTGGTTCGTCTGCCCTCCGGTGAGATGCGCAACGTGCCCGTGAACTGCACCGCAGTCATCGGTCAGGTTTCCAACATCGACCACGAGAACGTCAACCTGGGCAAGGCTGGCCGCAAGCGCCACATGGGCGTCCGTCCCGGCAGCGTGGTACCGTCATGAACCCCTGCGACCATCCCCACGGTGGTGGCGAGGGCCGCGCACCTGTTGGTCACTCCGGTCCTATGACTCCCTGGGGCAAGCCCGCTCTGGGTCTCAAGACTCGCAAGCATCATAAGCGCTCCGATAAGCTGATCGTGAAGCGTGCAGGTAAGTAAGAGAGGAGTTTAAGACAATGTAGAAGCATTAAAAAAGGACCTTTCGTCCAGGCTGCTCTTATGAAGCACGTTGAAGCGATGAACGCTTCCGGCAAGAAGCAGGTCATCAAGACCTGGAGCCGCGCCTCCACGATCTTCCCCGAATTCGTTGGTCACACCTTTGCCGTCCACGACGGCCGCAAGCATGTGCCTGTGTATGTGACTGAGGACATGGTTGGCCACAAGCTGGGTGAGTTCGTTCCCACCCGTACCTTCAAGGGCCACACTGGTAATTCTAAGTAATAGAGGGAGGAACACAACATGGAAGCTCGGGCAATTCTTCGTTATGCCCGCATTAGTCCTCGTAAGGTGTCTATCGTTATGGACCTGATCCGTAACAAGCCCCTGGACGAAGCGCTGGCAATCCTGCAGTACACCCCGAAGGCAGCTTGTGAGCCCCTTCTGAAGCTGGTGAAGTCTGCAGCCGCTAATGCGGAAAACAACTTCAATATGGACAAGAACAACCTCTACGTCGCCGAGTGCTACGTCTGCCCCGGCCCGACGCTGAAGCGCATGATGCCTCGTGCACAGGGCCGCGGCTACCGCATCCTGAAGCGCACCAGCCACATGACCGTTGTTCTGAAAGAGAAAGAGTAAGGAGGGAAAACAATGGGCCAGAAAGTAAATCCGCACGGCATTCGTGTCGGCGTTATTAAAGACTGGGACAGCCGCTGGTTTGCCTCCAAGAAGGATTTCAGCGATAACCTCGTCGAGGACCACAAGATCCGCACTGAGCTGAAGGCTCAGCTGAAGGATGCTGGTGTGCCCAAGATCGAGATCGAGCGTACTGTGGACCCGTCCACTTCCGCTCCTCGCGTAACTGTCAACATCTACTGCGCTAAGCCCGGCATGGTCATCGGCAAGGGCGGCGAAGAGCGCGTTGCTCTGCAGAACAAGCTGACCAAAGAGTATGGCAAGACTGTCATCGTCAACGTCATTGAGGTCAAGAGCGCTGCTACCAACGCTCAGCTGGTTGCTGAGGATATCGCTCGTCAGCTGGAGAACCGCGTGACCTTCCGCCGTGCCATGAAGCAGTGCATGCGCAATGCCATGAGCCCCCGCGATCGCGCTACCGTTCCCGCAAAGGGCATCAAGGCAATGTGCTCCGGCCGTCTGGGCGGCGCTGATATCGCTCGTACCGAGAGCTATCACGAGGGCACCATCCCCCTGCAGACCCTGCGTGCTGACATTGACTACGGCTTTGCAGAGGCTGCTACCACCTACGGCCGCATCGGCGTCAAGGTGTGGGTCTACAAGGGCGAAGTCTGAAGAGCGCTAAGACCGCTCAGAAGAAGGAAGGAGGCAACAAGTAATGTTACTGCCTAAGCGTGTTAAGTACCGCCGCGTCCAGCGCGGCCGCATGACCGGTAAGGCTACCCGCGGCAACGTGGTGTGCCAGGGCCAGTACGGCCTTGTTGCTCTGGAGCCGGCATGGATCTCTTCCACCCAGATCGAGGCTGCTCGTGTTGCCATGACTCGTTACATCAAGCGTGGCGGCAAGGTGTGGATCAAGATCTTCCCCGATAAGCCCGTGACTGAAAAGCCCGCTGAGACCCGCATGGGTTCCGGTAAAGGCTCTCCCGAATACTGGGTCGCTGTTGTGAAGCCGGGCCGCGTTCTGTTCGAGCTGGCAGATGTCGATGAGGCAACTGCTCGTGAGGCACTGCGCCTGGCTATGCACAAGCTGCCCATCAAGTGCAAATTTGTTGTCCGTGAGGACTCCGTGAAGGAGGATGGCACCAATGAAGGCTAATGAACTCCGCGAAATGCAGACCGCAGAGCTGACCAGCAAGCTGGCAGACCTGAAGGCCGAGCTGTTTAACCTGCGCTTCCAGCATGCCATCAACAGCTGGAGAACCCCGGCCGCATCGAAGCAGTCAAGAAGGACATCGCCCGCGTGATGACCGTTCTGGCTGAGAAGCAGTAAGGAGGTTAAACGATGGAAGAACGTAATCTGAGAAAGACCCGCGTCGCGTCGTCGTGTCCGACAAGATGGATAAGACCATCGTGGTTGCCGTTAAGGATAGCGTGCAGCACCCCCTGTACAAGAAGATCCTGAAGCGTACCGCCAAGTTCAAGGCTCGTGATGAGCAGAACGAGTGCGGCATCGGTGACCGTGTTGAGATCATGGAGTGCCGCCCCCTGTCCAAGGATGTGCGCTGGCGCCTGGTCCGTATCGTTGAGAAGGCAAAGTAATTTGCCCGCTGCTTTGAACAGTTTGAAAGGAGATATCTGATATGGTTCAGATGCAAACTTATCTCAAAGTTGCCGACAACACCGGTGCCAAGGAGCTGATGTGCTTCCGCGTGCTGGGCGGCACCCGCAAGAGATACGCAAACATTGGTGACGTCGTGGTCTGCTCTGTCAAGAAGGCAGCCCCCGGCGGCTCCGTTAAGAAGGGCGACGTCGTCAAGGCTGTCATCGTGCGCAGCAAGCATGGCGTCCGCCGCGACGACGGCTCCTACATCCGTTTCGATGAGAACGCCGCCGTTATCGTCATGGCCGACAAGAGCCCCAAGGTACCCGTATCTTTGGACCGTTGCTCGCGAGCTGCGTGATGCCGGCTACACCAAGATCCTGAGCCTGGCTCCGGAATCGCTGTAAGGAGTTTTAAAAATGAATAATCTTCATGTTAAAACCGGCGACAACGTTATGATCATCAGCGGCAAGGACAAGGGCCACACTGGTAAGGTCCTGCAGGTCAGCCCCTCTGAGAACAAGGTCATCGTTGAGGGCCAGAACATGGTTACCAAGCACGTCAAGCCTCGTCGTCAGGGCGAGCAGGGCGGCATCGTCAAGGCTGAGGGTGCTATGTACGCATCCAAGGTCATGCCCATCTGCCCCAAGTGCGGCAAGGCCGTGCGTGTGGGCCACGTCGAGAAGGACGGCAAGATGGTTCGCGTCTGCAAGAAGTGCGGCGCTGAGCTGTAAGAAAGGAGTAAGGAACAATGGCTCGTTTGAAAGAACAGTATGTCAATGAAATTGCTCCTGCTCTGAACTCCAAGTTCGGTTACAAGAGCGTTATGCAGATCCCCAAGCTGGACAAGGTCGTCATCAATGTTGCCTGCGGCGAAGCCAAGGACAACGAGAAGATCCTGGAAGCTGTCATGAAGGATCTGGCCAGATCACTGGCCAGAAGGCAGTTGTGTGCCGTGCCAAGAAGAGCGTTGCTAACTTCAAGCTGCGCCAGGGCACTCCCATCGGCTGCAAGGTCACCCTGCGCGGTGAGCGTATGTATGAGTTCGTCGATCGCTTCTTCAACATCGCACTGCCCCGTGTCCGCGACTTCCGCGGCATCAACGGCAACGGTTTTGACGGCCGCGGCAACTTTGCATGCGGCATCAAGGAGCAGATCATCTTCCCCGAGATCGACTTCGAGAAGGTCGATGCAGTCCGCGGCATGGATGTCTGCTTTGTCACCACTGCCAAGACTGACGAAGAGGGCAAGGAGCTGCTGAAGGCTCTGGGCGCTCCGTTCGCAGAGAACAACTAAGGGAGGAGATTTCTACAATGGCTAAACTGTCTATGAAGCTGAAGCAGTCTCGTCCTGCTAAGTTCTCTACCCGTGCATACACCCGCTGCCGCATCTGCGGCCGTCCCCACTCCGTGCTGCGCAAGTACGGCGTGTGCCGTGTGTGCTTCCGTGAGCTGGCCTACAAGGGCGAGATCCCGGGCGTGAAGAAGGCTTCCTGGTAATCAAGCCAGAGGGCCGGATAATTTGTCGGATATCCGCCCCGGGGCAACGATGTTTCGGGGCGGTATCATTATAAAACAAACGAGAGCTAATCTAAGGAGGTTAGTGGCAAATGCAGATTACTGATCCTATCGCGGACCTGCTGACTCGCATCCGCAACGCTAGCACTGCCAAACACCCTTCTGTGGAGATCCCCGCTTCCAACATGAAGAAGGCTATCTGCCAGATTCTGGTTGACGAGGCTACATCAAGGGCATGCAGGTCAAGAACGACACCGTTCAGGGCACCATCGTTGTCACCCTGAAGTATCAGGCTAACGGCGAGCCGTTATCGCTGGTCTGCGCCGCGTGTCCAAGCCCGGCCTGCGCATCTACACCAACTGCGAGGATATGCCCAAGGTCATGAAGGGCCTGGGCACCGCAATCATTTCCACCTCTAAGGGCATCATGACTGATAAGGCTGCACGTGCTGCACACGTCGCGGCGAAGTCCTGGCCTACGTGTGGTAAGAAAGGGGTAAAAGACAATGTCGAGAATTGGAAGAAAACCCATCGTCATTCCTGCCGGCGTTACTGTCACTGTCGATGAGGCAGCACATCACGTCGCCGTCAAGGGCCCCAAGGGCAGCCTGAATTCCAACTATCATCCCCTGATGACCGTCAAGGTCGAGGGCAATGAAGTTCTGGTTACCCGCCCCAATGACGAACCCCAGGCCCGCAGCCTGCACGGCCTGACCCGTACCAACATCGCCAACATGGTGAACGGTGTTGTGAACGGCTACGAGAAGAAGCTGGAGATCGTGGGCGTCGGCCTGCGCTGCCAGAAGCAGGGCTCCAACCTGGTCATGAACCTGGGCTTCTCTCATCAGGTGAACATTCCTGATACTGAGGACTGCACCATCGTGTGGCAGGATCCCAACCACTTCACCGTTACCGGTATTGACAAGCAGAAGGTCGGCCAGTATGCTGCCGAGATCCGCGCCAAGAAGCCGCCCGAGCCTTACAAGGGCAAGGGCATCCGCTACGAGGGCGAGGTTGTCAAGCACAAAGAAGGCAAGGCCGGCAAGGGCAAGAAATAAGGTAAGGAGTGAAAGACAATGGTTAAGCAGATCGACAAGAACGAAGCTCGTCTTCGTCGTCATCGCCGCGTTCGTAACAAGATCAGCGGCACCGCAGCACGTCCTCGCCTGGATGTTTTCCGCTCCGCCAAGCACATTTACGCTCAGATCATCGATGATGAGCAGGGCGTGACTCTGGTGTCGGCTTCTACTATGGACAAGGACTTCAACGGCAACGGCGGCAACGTCGAGGCCGCTGCTGAGATCGGCAAGAAGATCGCAGCAAAGGCTCTGGAAAAGGGCATCACCGAGGTCGTGTTCGACCGTGGTGGCTACGTTTATCATGGCCGTGTTAAGGCCCTGGCTGATGGCGCCCGTGAGGGCGGCCTGAAGCTGTAATGAGAGGAGGAAACACATTATGGCTATGAGAAACCGTGAAGACGACGGCATGATCACCAAGGTTGTCTCCATCAACCGCGTTTCCAAGACTGTCAAGGGCGGCCGCATCATGAAGTTTGCCGCTCTGGTTGTCGTGGGCGACGGCAAGGGCACCATTGGTTACGGCATCGGCAAGTCCGGCGAAGTGCCTGAGGCAATCCGCAAGGGCGAAGCTGCTGCTAAGAAGAACATGCACAAGGTTGCCCTGAAGGGCACCACCATCCCCCACGAGATCGTCGGCAAGTACGGCGCAGGCGCCGTTCTGCTCAAGCCGCTGCACCCGGTACCGGTATGATCGCCGGCGGCCTGTGCGTGCCGTCATTGAGGCTGCTGGCATCAAGGACATCCGTGCGAAGTCTATGCGTTCCAACAACCCCATCAACGTTGTTTCTGCTACCTTCGCAGGTCTGTGCGGCCTGGTCAGCGCTGAGTCTGTCGCTGAGAAGCGCGGCAAGACCGTGAAAGAAATTCTGGGTTAAGGAGGTAACAAACCATGGCAGATAAGATGCTCAAGATCGAGCTGAAGAAGAGCCTGATTGGCCGCGGCGCTAAGCAGATCGCTACCGCTGAGGCACTGGGCCTGAAGAAGCCGGGCGACGTTACCGTTCAGCCTGACAATGCCGCTACGCAGGGCAAGATCGCAAAGATCGGCTTTATGCTCAGCGTCACCGAAGCCTAATAGCAGGGGGTATACGCATAATGAAACTTCATGAATTGCACGCGATTCCCGGCGCAAACAAGGCTGTGACCCGCAAGGGCCGCGGCATTGGCTCCGGCAATGGCAAGACTGCCGGCTTCGGCAGCAAGGGCCAGAAGGCCCGTTCCGGCGTGAAGCACGCTGGTTTCGAGGGCGGCCAGATGCCTCTGGCACGCCGCCTGCCCAAGGTTGGCTTTAACAACATCTTTGCTACCCAGTACGCCATCGTCAACGTGCTGATCTGGAAGCTGCTTTCAATGCCGGCGATGTCGTCGATACCGAGGCTCTGAAGGCAAAGGGTCTGGTCAAGAAGACTCTGGACGGCGTTAAGGTTCTGGGCAACGGCGAGCTGACCAAGGCTCTGACCGTGAAGGCCGCAGCCTATTCCGCTTCTGCCAAAGAGAAAATCGAGAAGGCAGGCGGAAAGGCTGAGGTGATGTAAGGTGTTCCAGACATTCCGTAACGCATGGAAGATCCCCGAGCTTAAAAATCGTCTCCTGTTCACGCTGGCGATCCTCGTGGTGTACCGTCTGGGCTGTGCCATCCCCGTTCCGTTCGTTTCCGGCTCTGCGCTGACGCAGATGTTCGCAAACGGCGACATGCTCTCCTATCTGAACATGATGAGCGGTGGTGCTCTGGCCCGTTGCACGCTCTTCGCGTTAGGTGTGACACCCTATATCAACGCCTCCATTATTGTGCAGCTGCTCACCGTGGCAATTCCCGCGCTGGAAAATCTGGCAAAGGAAGCCGACGGCCAGCAGAAGCTGCAGCAGATCAACCGGTACGCAGGTGCTGTGGTCGCTTTGATCATGAGCATCGGCTACTACTTCGTGATCCGCAATATGGGCGCACTGAAGTACGTTTCCGGCGGTGCCGGCATCTTTGCCGCCATCGTCATCATCGCAACCTTTGTGGCTGGCGCACAGCTGATCACATGGTGCGGTGAGCAGATCGATGACAAGGGCATCGGCAACGGTGTCTCGCTCATCATCTTTGCTTCGATCGTCTCCAACTGGTCTTCGCTGTACACCTCTGTCAAGGGTCTGCTGACTCAGGCAGCGTCCGGCAAGCCTCAGTACTACTTCTTCCTGCCGCTGCTGATCGTGCTGGCACTGGTGGCTGTGGTCTTCGTGGTCGTCATGACCAACGCAGAGCGCCGCATCACCATTCAGTACGCAAAGCGCGTGGTAGGCCGCAAGCAGATGGGCGGTCAGAACAGCTATCTGCCCCTGAAGCTGAACATGAGCGGCGTTATGCCCATCATCTTCGCTTCGGCTCTGGTGTCCATCCCGGGCACCATCGGCAGCTTCCTGCAGATCGACCAGCAGGCACACCCGGTGTGGTATGCATTCTTCCACACCTTCAACTACACCTCCTGGCTGTATGTTGTGATCTACCTGCTGCTGATTCTGGCATTCAACTACTTCTATGTGGCCATCCAGTACAACCCCGTTGAGATCGCCAACAATCTGCGCCGCAACAACGGCTCGATCCCCGGCTTCCGTCCCGGCAAGCGACCAGCGATTTCATCACCCGCACCCTGAACAAGATCACCCTCATCGGTGCCATCTTCCTGGCTGCGGTGGCTGTGCTGCCGATCATTCTGGGCAACCTGACCGGTATGAGCATCCAGCTGGGCGGTACCAGCCTGCTGATCGTGGTCGGTGTGGCACTTGATACCACCCGCAGTCTCGACAGCTTCATGACGATGCGCAACCACAAGGGTTTCCTTGGTTGATCCACAATAATTAAGATGTGAGAAAGCACTGGAAAGGAGAGTACGCTCGAACTTTTCAGTGCTTTTTTACTTTTTTGGAGTTTACATCCTCTAACAAAGGAAAGGAATGATCCTATGAATCTGATCCTGTTGGGCGCACCTGGTGCTGGTAAGGGCACTCAGGCCGAGATCATCTGCGCCAAGCTGAACATCCCCTCCATCAGCACCGGCAACATTCTGCGCGCTGCTGTCAAGGAAGGCACCGAGATGGGCCTGAAGGCAAAGAGCTTTATGGACGCTGGCGCTCTGGTGCCCGATGAGGTCATCATCGGCATCCTGAAAGAGCGTCTGGCTCAGCCGGACTGCGCAAACGGCTTTATCCTGGACGGTGTGCCCCGCACCATCGCTCAGGCCGAGGCCATCGAGACCATGGGCATCCGCATCGACAAGGTGCTGGAGCTGCAGGTCGAGGACAATGTGATCGTTGACCGCATGAGCGGCCGCCGCGTCTGCGAGAAGTGCGGCGCAAGCTACCACATCGTCAACAAGAAGAGCAAGGTCGAGGGTGTATGCGACCTGTGCGGCGGCAAGACCGTCATCCGCAAGGACGACCAGCCTGCCACCGTGCTGGATCGTCTGAAAGCATATCATGAGCAGACCGAGCCGCTGGTGGAGTTCTACCGTACCCGCGGCAAGCTGGTAGAGATCAAGTTCTGCCCCTCCATCGAGGAGACCACGGCTGAAGTCATGAAAGCTTTGGAGGCATAATCGTGATTCAGATCAAAAATGCGAAAGAGCTGGACGGCATGCGCAAGGCAAATGCCCTGAGCGCAGCTGCCCTGAAGTACGGCGGTGAGCATATCGAAGCAGGTATGACCACATGGGAATTGGATAAGCTGATCTACGACTTCATCGTGAAGCACGGCGGCACCCCCAATTTCAAGGGTCTGTATGGCTTTCCGGGCACGGCCTGCATCAGCCTGAACGATACCATCATCATGGTATCCCTTCGCATGACATCGTCATTCGTCCCGGTGATATCGTCAGCATCGACACCGGCGCAAAGATCGATGGCTTCAACGGCGACAATGCCTGCACCTATGCGGTGGGTAAGGTCGATCTGGAAGCACAGCGCCTGCTGGATGTGACCAAGGCTGCTCTGTATAAGGGCATCGAGCAGGCTGTGGCCGGCAACCGCATCGGCGACATTGGCTATGCCGTGCAGAGCTACTGCGAGGATGCCGGTTTCTCGGTCGTCCGCGAGTTCGTGGGCCACGGCACCGGCCGTGAGCTGCACGAGGACCCGGAAGTGCCCAACTACGGCCATCAGGCCGCGGCCCGCGCCTTGTGCCCGGCATGACCATTGCCATTGAGCCCATGATCTGCCAGTACGACTGCAAGATCACCCAGTCCAAGGACGGCTGGACCGTCAAGACCAAGGACGGTGGTCTGGCTGCGCACTTTGAGCACTCCAATGCGATCCTGAAGGATCACACTGAGATCATGACCCGCTTCTGGGATGACCCGGATTTTGACCCGGAAAAGTTCAGCCTGAAGTAAGCTGATCCCTGAAATATGAGAAGCGCCGCCTGTGAAGAGCAGAAATGCTCCGCCGCAGGCGGCGTTTTTGCAGGGACAGACCTGCTGTTTGTGCAATTATGACAACTTTTGGTGAAAAAGTTTCATCTTTGCGGTGGAGAAAAACCAAGACCGGGGAGAGAAAGGACAGCTTTTGAATTTCGAGAATTTTTTATCGGAAATACGGAAAAAAGCTCTTGCAAATTGACAACAAAAGGTGTATAATCTATAAATGGCTGTGGAAGCCAGATACTTCCTCGGCGGACAGGGATTTTCTGCCCGTTTTGCGGATTTTGTGCCGCGAAAGATGAAGTATGTGGCGATCATCGCCGCCTGTCCGTCTGTGGACCGGCACTGGAACTGAAGAACGCTGAAGCGGCAAGCTGCGGTCAAACGGGCGCAGGCACGTGAAAACCGCGGCGCTTTCAGGGTTCCAAGGCAAAGGCACCGGTTCAGGTTCAACGACAAACTGAGCAGATCCAATGAGGAGGCAAATAGCTTGTCTAAGGAAGACGTTATCGAGATCGAAGGCATTGTGCGTGAAGCCATGCCCAACGCCATCTTTAAGGTGGAAATGTTGAGCGAGGATAAGAACACCGGGAAGCTCACTCCCAGCGGTCACATCCTCTTAGCGCACATCTCCGGCAAGCTGCGGACCAATTTCATCCGTATCCTGCCCGGGGACAAGGTTACCGTGGAAATGTCGCCCTATGATCTTTCTAAGGGCCGCATCACCTGGCGCTCCAAATAAGCACCAGGGTATCAACCAAAAGGAGGTTCAACATCATGAAGGTCAAGCCTTCCGTGAAACCCATCTGCGAAAAGTGCAAGGTCATCCGCCGCAAAGGCCGCGTGATGGTCATCTGCCAGAACCCCAAGCATAAGCAGCGCCAGGCTAATTCGGGCGCCTGGGGGTCAAGTGCGTAGAGTCCCGGCGCAGACCCCGACACTGACATGGGATGATTTTTGGAGGAAACTACTATGGCACGTATTGCCGGCGTTGACCTGCCCCGCGAGAAGCGCGTTCAGGTGGGTCTCACCTACGTTTATGGTATCGGCCAGACCACTGCTAACAAGATCCTGGAAGCAACTGGCATCAACCCCGATACCCGCGTCAAGGACCTGACTCTGGAAGAAGAGGCTAAGATCCGTGACTACATCGATCAGGCTAACATCATCGTTGAAGGCGACCTGCGCCGCAACGTTGCTCTGGACATCAAGCGCCTGGTTGAGATCCAGTCCTTCCGTGGCACCCGCATCGCAAGAATCTGCCCTGCCGCGGCCAGCGTACCAAGACCAATGCACGTACCTGCAAGGTCCCAAGCGCACTGTCGCTAACAAGAAGAAGTAAGGAGGATTTGAGAAATGGCAAGTGCTAATAATGCCAAGAAG
>ENA-OUNI01000284-OUNI01000284.1-human-gut-metagenome-genome-assembly--contig:-NODE-284-length-23773-cov-5.372198_pt1 | contig 23773 bp, 29 predicted proteins | sample MGYA00242499_ERZ504580 | MGnify/ENA primary metagenome ERZ504580 (study PRJEB26092, sample SAMD00036315) | human gut metagenome | host: Homo sapiens | study: EMG produced TPA metagenomics assembly of... | reverse complement strand
GACATATGAAGAAGCTCAACGAAGATTCGGGAATCATGGTTTGTATGACAATTAAACAACAAGTAAGATGAAACAGATTTTATTTACAATCGCACTGATGGTAAGCTCCATTCTACCAACTATGGCATAGAACGAAAATGCTACATTACAGGAACTTGCGGACCGCATGACATTTAAAGGCTTGGTGGACACCTTCTCCAATCTTGCTGATACGAGAGATGTGGAAGCACAAGTGCTATTATATATTTCCGTAAAAGGCGGTATTACAGAAATGAGTGAAAGTCTTGTGGTCTTTTGTGTAATATACAAAAGCATAACTTGTGATAAATTTGCAATCGAAATGTAGAACAAATATTGATTAAAAAATATTTTTGAAATTATGAACACTATTTTTATTACAGGATCATCATCTGGTATAGGATATGAAACCACAAAACTTTTTGCAAAGAACGGCTGGAAGGTAATCGCTACAATGCGCAATACAGCCAAAGGTGAGGAACTGGCGAAGTTGCCTAACGTAGAGGTTGTAAAGCTCGACGTGAGCAACCATGACGAAATCAGGCGCGTCGTGGCTGATGTGCTTGCCAAGCACGATATTGACGTGGTGCTCAACAATGCCGGCTACGGACTGATGGCTCCGCTGGAAGTACCTACCGAGGAACAGATCCACAAGGTTTTCGAAACCGACGTTTTCGGCACACTCTACGTTAACCAGGAGTTTATCCCTCACTTCAAGAAACACCGCAAGGGCATCATCATGGCCACCACATCACTTGCTGCTATCATCGGACTTCCGCGCGATGGCGTATATGGTGCGGCAAAGCGTGCACAGCAAGGCATGATGGAGTCGCTCTATTACGAACTCCGTCCGTTTGGTGTGGCTGTAAAGACCATGATTCCAGGAGGAACCAAGACCAATTTCCAGACTCCGCTTAACGACACTACAGGCTATGAGGAGGCTAATGCGCGCCAGCAGGAATATCTGCGTGACGGCAACCCCGAATTTGCTACCGCAGAAGAAGCAGCCCAGACCATCTATCGTGCAGCTACAGACGACAAGGACCAGTTGCGCTACTGCACCGACTCTGTATGTCAGAAGCTTTACAACCAGTATTATGAGATGGGCTACGAAAAGTTTAAGCAGTGGTTCTATGAGAAACTGTTTAAATAACCTTCAAAACAGATTTATCAGATGAGACCATATATAATATGTCACATGATGTCATCGGTGGACGGTCGTATAGACTGTTCGATGACAGCAGAGATTGATAAAACTGACGCTTACTATCAGGCACTCGGTCAGTTGAACTTCGATGCCGTGCTCGAAGGAAGAGTTAGCCGACAGATGCACTATGCCCTGACAGAACCTTTCAAGGCGAGCGACCTTGCACCTATTGGCAAGGAGAAATTCTACAAGGCTCATTCTGCCAGCCATTATGACATTGCCATCGACACCCACGGCTCGCTGAAGTGGCCTCATGATGCATCGGCTAACAACCTGCTGGTCATCACAGACGAAGACTGTCCGCAGGATTATCACGAGTATCTCACGGCAAATGGAATTTCATGGATTGCGTGTGGCAAGAAAGGCATCGACTCCGTCGTTCGGTAGAGATACTGGCAGAAAACTTTGAGATAAAGCGTCTGGGCATCGTTGGCGGAGGACACATCAACGGAGCTTTCCTGCAAAGCGGATTGCTTGATGAAGTGAGCGTGATGATTGGCGGTGGTATTGATGGACGAGCAGGAATGGCTGCCGTATTCGATGGCATCAAAGAGAAGAACTATCCTCCTACTATGCTGACACTTAACGATGTGGAGCGTATGGGAAATACAGTGTGGCTGAAATACACGGTTAACAAATAAGACAGCATGAAAAAGTTAATAATCAGTTTAATAGCATTAATGACAGCAACAATTATGCAAGCACAACAGACAGTAAAGCAGACCTATCTGACGCTGAACAACGGCGTTCAGATGCCGCAGTTCGGACTCGGCGTATATAGCATCGCTGACGGTGATGATACCTACAACTCCGTATTGACCGCCTTGAAGTGCGGCTATCGTCACATCGACACCGCACATGCCTACCGCAACGAAGAAAGTGTGGGAAAAGCAATCCGTGAAAGCGGAGTACCACGCGAAGAGATATGGCTGACTTCCAAACTTGGCCAAATGAATACGGTGAGGGAAAAACGGCAAAGGCCATAGATGAAATGTTACAAAGACTCGGAGTCGATTACATCGACCTTCTGTATCTGCACCAACCTGTCGGAGACTACAAAGGTGCATGGCATGACTTGGAAAAAGCCGTATCAAAAGGTAAGGTAAGGTCAATAGGAATCAGCAACTTCGACTATAATGACCGTGTGTTCAGCGACATCGTTGACAGCATGAAGATTAAGCCTGCCGCCATGCAGATAGAGTGCCATCCGTATGCACAGCGCATATTGGCAAGAAAAGCTAAGACAGCACAACATAGTGCTTGAATGCTGGTATCCGCTTGGCGGAAGGTCAAGTCATGGGGAATTACTGATGGATCCTGTCATCTGCGGCATTGCCAAAGCACATGGTAAGACAGCGGCACAAGTCATAATTCGCTGGCATATTCAGGAAGGGTTCTCCATCATTCCGGGCATTGATAATTCCAAATATATCGACGAGAATATCCGCACACTCGACTTTACGCTTAGCGATGAGGAAATGAATGCTATCCGTGCCCTCGACAAAGAGCAGCGCTTCTTCAACATGACATATGAAGAAGCTCAACGAAGATTCGGGAATCATGGTTTGTATGACAATTAAACAACAAGTAAGATGAAACAGATTTTATTTACAATCGCACTGATGGTAAGCTCCATTCTACCAACTATGGCACAGAATGAAAATGCTACATTACAGGAACTTGCGGACCGCATGGCATTGAAAGGCTTGGTGGACACCTTTTCCAATCTTGCTGATACGAGAGATGTGGAAGCACAAGTGCTATTGTTTACGGACAGTGCCGAGGTGATATCATGTCACGGATCACAAGTGAGTTCACATCTCAAAGGAAGAAAGGAGCTTGCTAAGCGTTTCAAGGCTTTTCTTGACAGATTCGATGTCGTATACCATATCAATGGGCAACAGACAGTAAAACTTGACGGAGACAAGGCTTCCGGCATAGCTTATTGTCAAGTGGTATTGGTGCGAATGGAGAACGGACGAAAGGCAATGACTACACAAGGCGTGCGCTACGATGACGAATATGTGCGGCAAAATGGGAAGTGGCTCATCAACAAACGAACTTCACATTTTGAATGGACCAATAAACAAGAAATAGAAGAATGACATGATGGAACAGACTTACATCAGATTGAATGACGGAAATCGGATACCCCAGTTCGGACTTGGGGTGTATCAGATTGAAGGTGATGCGGCAACCAAACTGCGTGTCTTGAAGCAATCTCGTGCGGTTATCGTCATATAGATACGGCACACGCTTACCAGAACGAATGTGGCGTAGGCGAAGCTGTGCGCGACTGTGACGTGGCTCGTGAAGATTTGTGGATAACCTCGAAATTGTGGCCAAACGAATATGGGACAGGCAAGACAGCTAGAGCCATAGACAAAATGCTCGGACGTTTTGGATTGGAGTATATCGACCTCTTGCTTTTGCACCAGCAGTTCGGAGATTACCTCGGTGCTTGGAGAGACATGGAAAAAGCCGTGGCACAAGGTAAAGTGAGAAGCATTGGCATAAGTAATTTTGAATCGGAAAGATTGGAAGAACTGATGCAGTTTGCACAAATAAAGCCGGCCGTGTTGCAGGTAGAATGCCACCCATACTACGGGCAGGGAGAACTGAAAAATAGAATCACTCCATACAGGACAGCCATTGAGTGTTGGTATCCTATTGGACACGGCGATTCCGGTCTCATCAATGAGGCGATTTTTTGCCGTCTGGCAGAGAAATATGGAAAAGCAATGTGCAGGTCATTTTACGCTGGCACATACAAAAAGGCCACATCGTCATCCCCCGTTCTGTCAACCCGCAACATATTCGTGAGAATGTCGAGATATTCGATTTTCACTGACAAAGGAGGAGATGCAGGAAATCGACACACTGGACAAAGGCAGACGTTTTTTCAAGATGAGCCTTGCGCAGCAGGAACGAATACTCGGTGCATGGCAACCTACAATATGACATTCATAAAAACAGAGAACAATGAAACGGATACTTTTAATTATCATCGGAATCATGACATTCATGGGAGAAAATATGATGGCGCAAACAAAAACGGAAAGCAATGTTTTGATTGCCTATTACTCCCGCCGTGGCAACAACTACCGCAACGGTGAAATTGTAAATCTCAAAGTGGGTAACACTGAAGTGGTGGCAGGTAAGATCCAGAAACTGACTAGGGGAGATACATTCTATATTGAGACAGTCAAACCTTATCCTACCGATTATCACGAGACGACCCAAGTGGCGAAGCGTGAACTGAACGAGAACGCACGTCCTGCAATACGGGGAAAAGTGGCAAATATGCAGAACTACGATGTGATTTATTTGGGATACCCGACTGGTGGGGCACGATGCCGATGGCTGTAATGACTTTCTTGGAATCGTATGACTTTTCAGGAAAGGTCATCATACCATTCTGCACACACGAGGGAAGCGGACTTGGAAAGAGCGTGCAGGACATCAAGAAAGCCTGTCCAAGAGCTGTCGTTAAGCAGGGACTTGCCATACGCGGAGGCAATGTGGACAATGCAGACAAACAAATCAAAGAATGGTTAGAGAATAGGAAAACTGATAAATAAGGGAAATTATGAAGAAACTATTGTTTATGCTATGTTGTCTGCTTGGCACACTTTCCTTGGTGTCATGTAGCAGCAATGAACCGGAAGAAATGAATGTAAGGGCATGGCTGCAAAGAATTGGCATACTTTCCAATAAATAAACGGTTCTGAAAGAATTTCAAATTTTCAAAATTGACAATCATGTTACGAAAAATAAGATTGACCTGTGCCCTCGTGGTGTTCGCACTTATCACGGGGCTGTTCCTCGATTTCACGGGGACGCTACATGCTTGGTTGGGCTGGCTCGCAAGATACAGTTTCTGCCCGCCTTGCTGGCACTGAACGTGGGAGTGGTGCTACTGCTTGTCGCGCTGACACTGGTGTGCGGACGTATCTATTGCTCCGTCATCTGTCCGTTGGGCGTTTTCCAAGATGTAATTTCATGGCTGAGCGGGCGACGCAAGAAAAAGCGCTACCGCTTCTCCTACTCGCCCGAAGTGAAATGGCTGCGCTATGGGGTATTCACCCTTTTTGTGATCGCATTGATAGCGGGCATCGGCTCTTTGGTGGCATTGCTCGCCCCCTATAGTTCATACGGACGCATCGCACAAAACCTGTTCCAACCGGTATATATCTGGGGCAACAACCTGCTGGCCTACTTGGCCGAACGTGCCGACAGCTATGCCTTCTACGAAAGGGATGTGTGGCTGCGCAGCCTGCCGACGTTCATCATCGCCGCAGCCACCTTCGTCGCGCTAGTCGTCTTGGCTTGGAGAGGTGGACGGACATATTGCAATACCATTTGTCCTGTAGGAACTGTATTGGGATTCATATCCCGGTTCTCGTTGCTCCACCCGGTAGTGAATCCGGGAAAATGCAAGAACTGCAGTCTATGCTCACGCAAGTGCAAGTCAGCTTGCATCGATTACAAAAACCACAAGATTGACTATAGCCGTTGCGTGGCGTGCATGGATTGTATTGATACCTGTAAACACGATGCGATTCATCTGCAATGGAGGTGGAAGAACATGAATCAGCCAAAAGAAAACAAGCCCGTGAAAACTGATGCCGCAAAGCCGATCGATACCGCACGCCGGACATTCCTTATCGGGGCGGCTGTTGCCACGACATCGGCTGCATTGGCACAGGAAAAGAAGAAAGTAGATGGTGGATTAGCTGTCATTGAAGACAAAATCGCTCCGAGACGAACTACGCCAATAACACCTCCCGGTTCGCTTTCTGCAGAGAATATGGCACGGCATTGCACTGCATGTCAGCTTTGCGTGGCGGAGTGTCCCAACAACGTGCTCCGCCCGTCAACTGACTTGATGAAACTGATGCAACCTACCATGTCGTACGAACGGGGCTATTGCCGCCCGGAATGTACAAGATGCAGCGAGGTTTGTCCGGCCGGTGCCATCAGACCGATCACACGTGCGGATAAATCGGCAACGCAAATAGCCATGCCGTTTGGGTGAAGAAGAATTGCATTCCACTGACCGATGGTGTGGAATGCGGCAATTGTGCCCGCCATTGTCCCGTGAGTGCCATTACGATGGTGCCGTCTGATGCTTCAGATCCCAATTCTCTCAAAATCCCGGCGGTTAACACGGAACGTTGTATTGGCTGTGGAGCGTGTGAAAACCTGTGTCCGGCACGTCCGTTCAGTGCTATCTATGTAGAAGGGCATGAAATGCACCATATTGTCTAATCAAAAATGAACAAACAATGGCTAAAGAGATAAACAGAAGAGACTTCTTAAAAGTGCTGGGAGGAAGCACAGCAACGGCTTCGACATTGCTGGCCGCCTGCAAAAACAGCAACAGCGATGCAGCATCAGGCGGACAAGAACCGCCAAAAGGGAAAATGACCTACCGAACCAATCCGAAAACGGGAGACAAGGTGTCCATACTCGGTTATGGCATGATGCGTCTGCCGGTGGAAGGCGGTGGCACCGAACGTGACCATCCTGATGCAGATATAGACCAAGAGATGGTGAACCGACAGATAGATTATGCATTAGAGCATGGACTGAATTATATAGATACGTCTCCAGCCTATTGCAAGGGGCGTTCGGAACATGCCACTGGGATAGCCTTGCACCGTCACAAGCGTTCGGAATATTTCATCGCCACGAAACTCTCCAATTTCGCACCCGCCACGTGGAGCCGCGAAGCATCCATCGATATGTTCGAGAACTCGCTTCGTGAGTTGCAGGTGGACTATGTGGACTACCTCTTGTTGCATGCCATCGGGATGGGCGAACATGGCATGGAAGATTTCTTCCATCGTTACATCGAAAACGGCATACTTGACTGGCTGGTGGAACAGCGTGAGAAGGGACGCATCCGTAATCTTGGTTTCTCCTATCATGGTGACATAAAGGTGTTCGACCTTGCCCTGCAATGGCACGACGAAGGTCGCTACCACTGGGACTTCGCCCAAATAGAGATGAACTACTTGGACTGGCACTATGCCGACGAGATAAACGAGCGCAATACGGATGCTGTCTATCTGTATGGGGAACTCCACAAACGGAACATTCCTATAACTATCATGGAGCCTTTGCTCGGAGGACGCCTTGCCAATGTCCCGGACAATATCGTTGCCAAGATGAAACAACGCGAGCCGGAGAGCAGCGTGGCAAGTTGGGCCTTTCGGTTTGCAGGAACACCGGAAGGTGTGCTGACGGTGCTTAGTGGGATGACCTACATGGAGAATCTCAGGGAGAATCTCTGTACCTTTTCTCCCTTGCGTCCAATCAATGAAGAGGAGAACGCCTTCCTGATGGAGATTGCAGACGACATCTACAATCTGAAAACCATCCCATGCAACGAATGCAATTACTGTATGCCCTGCCCATACGGAATCAACATCCCGGCAGTATTCTCTCATTACAATAAATGTATAAAGGAAGGGAATATGCCCAATAAAGGTAGCCAAGACCCGGATTATCAACGTGCACGGCATGCATTCCTCATCGGGTACGACCGCGATGTACCTCGATTACGTCAATCGAACCACTGTATCGGTTGTGGTCAATGCATACCACATTGCCCGCAACGCATACAGATTCCGCAGGAGATGCACAAGATAGACCGGTTTGTGGAACAGTTGAAACAAGGGACACTATAAAAGCCAACAATGAAAGATCTGACAGATATTCTGCACGACGGCGGACATTCGCTTGTCGTTGCCAATGGAGATATTCGCACGTTTGACGGCAGAGGAGTCTCTGCCCTTTACCAGTTGTTGGAGAACGATTCTGGATTCCTGAATGGTGCTTCGGTTGCGGACAAGGTGGTAGGTAAGGCTGCTGCGTCAATGATGGTTTTGGCAAAGGTCAAAGAGGTGTATGCGGACGTTGTCTGCCAACCCGCCCTTGCCTGTTAGAAAGCAACCGAGTCCGGGTAACATACGGAAATATCGTTCCATACATCATCAACCGGACAGGTACGGATTTGTGTCCGCTTGAGACACGTTGTCTGTCATGCATGACATTGCAAGAATGCTTTGTGCAGATCCGTGCTTTTATGGAAGAGATGAAAACAAAATGACAGAAAGAAATGATAAAGAGACAAATCACAACAGCTATTTTATTCTTGGGAATACTTCCGTATATGGGGCAGGCACAAGAAACGGGGAGTGCACAAGATACACTTGCCCCAAAGACATATAGGATTGACGAAGTTGTAGTAACAGGCACACGCAATGCCACAAACGTGCGACACTTGTCGCAAACCGTATCGGTAGTGAATCGTAGCAAGATAGAACAGGCCATGCAACCCTCACTGCTGCCCGTGCTGACGGAGCAAATACCGGGACTGTTCACCACCGCACGTAGCACGATGGGCTACGGTGTGTCGGGCGGTGCGGCAGGCGGCATCTCGCTGCGTGGGCTTTCGGGTGGAAATGCCCGCATGATGGTGCTCATTGACGGGCATCCGCAATACGCTGGCATCTTCGGGCACCCTATTGCTGATGCCTACCAGTCGCTACTGGCCGACAAGGTAGAGGTGCTGCGCGGTCCGGCTTCCGTACTTTACGGCTCGAATGCGATGGGCGGAGTCATCAACATTGTCACCCGGCAGATGCACGAGGACGGAATAAAGACCAACCTGCACACCGGTTACGGTTCGTATAACACGATGGAGACGGAACTGACCAACCGCATCCGCAAAGGACGTTTCTCCAGCATCATCAGCGGCTCATATAACCGCACGGACGGGCACCGCGACAATATGCCCTTCGAGCAATTCGGCGGATACGCTAAATTAGGCTACGATTTGACCCGTAATTGGAATACCTACGCCGATGTGAACGTGACGCACTTCAACGCCACTTATCCAGGTCCGGTATCGGCTCCCTTATTGGAGGGCGACCAGCGCATCACCCGTGGTGTTACCTCTTTCGCCTTGGAAAACCATTACGACAAGACCTCTGGCGCATTGAGTTTCTTCTACAACTGGGGCGACCACTGGATTAACGATGGTTACACGCCGAGCAAGGGCGAAAGTCCGCAAGACGGACGTTTCAATTCACAAGACGATATGATGGGCATGTCGCTCTATCAAAGTGCGCAGTTCTTCCGTGGTAACCGCATCACGCTGGGTTTCGACTGGTTCCGCTACGGTGGTGAAGCTTGGACGGAGTATGTGAAAGGCGACCGTGCTGGTACGCGCAATGACCTCGTGGACAAGCATGAGAACGAGGTGGCAGGCTACGCGGACTTCCGTCAGGATATAGGTGCATGGCTGACTTTCAATGCAGGACTGCGCATAGACCATCATTCGCGTGTAGGTACTGAGTGGGTGCCGCAGGCAGGACTTGCTTTCCATCTGCCTTACGATATGGAACTGAAGGCATCGGCAAGGAAAGGTTTCCGCTATCCCATCTTGCGAGAAATGTATATGTTCCCGCCTCAGAATCCCGACTTAAAACCGGAGTCGATGTGGAACTATGAACTGGCTTTCTCGCAAAGACTGTTGGGTGGTCGTCTGTCATACGGCGTTAACATTTTCTATATTGACGGCAAGAACTTGATTATGACTCTGCCTAACCCTAACGGCAGCGGAATGCTTAACCAAAACTCCGGCAAAATAGACAATTCGGGCGTGGAGTTGCAAGCCGCCTACCGCATCAACCGTCTTTGGTCCGTTGATGCCAATTACAGCTTCCTGCACATGGAGACCCCCGTCGTTGCCGCACCTGAACATAAACTCTATGCTGGTGCTGCATTCTCCAGTGGACGTTGGAGCGTATCGACCGGACTGCAATACATTGCCGGGCTTTACACGGCTGTCAATCCCGACACAACGGAAGACTTCCTGCTTTGGAACGTGCGTGCCTCGTTCTGCGTCGCCAAATGGCTCGATATTTGGGTACGTGGCGAGAACTTGCTGGCACAAAAATATGAGATCAATACCGGATACCCGATGCCACGTGCAACGGTAATGGGCGGATTCAACATTAACTTCTAAATCATATCAATATGCAAACAACGACTGTTAAACTTTACACATGGAACTATGCAGAAGCCAGAACTTACCTGGCATCCCTGCTGTTTGTATTGGGCAATATCGTCTTGCCCCAACTTTTCCATCTTGTTCCACAAGGTGGCATGACTTGGCTGCCTATATACTTCTTCACCTTAGTTGGAGCCTACAAATGCGGATGGCGTGTAGGTTTGCTCACCGCCATACTGTCTCCGTTGGTAAACTCAGCCTTCTTCGGCATGCCTCCTGCGGCAGCCCTACCTGCTATCTTGTTAAAATCAACGCTGATGGCTATCATCGGAGGATACGTCGCATCACGTTTCCACAAGGCTACCATCCTGTTGCTCACTGTTGTAGTATTGTCCTATCAGGTTATTGGTACGCTTGGCGAGTGGGCGATGAAAGGCGATTTTTGGCTTGCCGTACAAGACTTCAGAATAGGCATACCCGGCATGTTGCTGCAAGTGTTCGGCGGATGGATATTTATTAACCGCTTAATACGCAAATAGATATGACACATTTATTATTTATCGGCGGTTTGGGTATGCAGGAAGTGCTACTTATCGCATTGGTCGTGTTGCTGTTTTTCGGAGGCAAAAAGATTCCCGAGTTAATGAAAGGTCTCGGTAAAGGGGTACGCTCGTTCAAGGACGGAATGAACAACATCGAAAGCGACATTGATCAGGCAGACAAGGGAACAGAAACCGGATCAACAAAAGAAAAACAATAACAAATGGCAGATAAAACGAACGCACAATCCTTTTGGGTACACCTCGACGTGCTACGGACGGCAATAATCAAGAGTGTCGCCGTAGCCGTCGTGTGCGGCATAGTAGCTTTCTTTTTCAAGGAACAGCTTTTCGCCATTGTCCTTGCGCCTAAGGATGACAGTTTTATCACATATGCACTGCTTAATCATGTGGCGGAATTTACAGGTGGAGAAAGCGGAAAATTCTCCGTTCAACTCATCAATACGGGACTGGCTCAACAGTTTGTCATCCACATGAAGACGGCCTTGTGTGTCGGAGTGTTGTGTGCGTCACCGTATATCATGTATCAACTATTCTGTTTTGTCTCCCCTGCGCTCTATACAAATGAAAGGAAGTATGTTCGGCGAGTGCTCGGAGGCGGCTACCTGATGTTCACATTAGGGGTGGTGGTCAGCTATCTGTTGATTTTCCCATTGACATTCCGATTCTTAGGCACTTATCAGGTAAGCGGTGAGGTGAGCAATCTTATAACTCTTGATTCCTATATCTCAACACTTGTGACGATGTGCCTCGCGATGGGTATAGTGTTTGAGATACCAGTGCTCTCATGGCTATTCGCCAAATTAGGCTTCATATCCGCCGGATTCATGCGCAAATACCGAAAACACGCCTTCGTGATTATTCTTGTAGTGGCCGCTATTATCACGCCGACTTCAGACATATTCACAATGTCAGTGGTGGCATTGCCAATCTGGTTGTTGTATGAGGCTAGTATTTTGCTTGTAAAGAAATGTAGATAAAGAAATAACCAAATGCGACAATATTCATATCGGTGATAAATCTAAGGATAATGCAGTAACTTTACGAAAAATTAAATATATGGAAACAATTAAATTAAACAATGACGTCGAGATGCCAATTTTGGGTTACGGTGTTTATCAAGTAACACCAGAAGAATGTGAGCGTTGTGTTACTGATGCGATTGCTGTCGGTTATCGTTTGATTGATACGGCACAGGCTTATTTCAACGAAGAACAAGTTGGCAATGCCATTCGTAAAAGTAGAATACCGCGTGAGAAACTATTTGTTACGACCAAAGTTTGGATTACTAATGCCGGGGAATCATTCCTGATAATCTAATTCTCCTTTTTCGCAGTCAATGTTTCTCGATACATTGAAGGCGAAACTCCCAAATGTTTTTTCACATAACGACAAAAGTAAGACAAGGAAGAAAACATCATGAGGTCAGAAATCTGTGAAATGGATAATTCTGAATTATTTAAATAGTCCTTAATGATGGGAACGGTGTAGCTTTCAATAAGGAAGGAGACGCTATTGCCCGTTACTCGCTTGATAGTCTCTGTCAGATATTTGGGACTTACGTTCAGTTGTTCTGCATAGTAAGCCACCTCACGATGTTGCCGTGAACATCCACTATCAAGCATGGCAACAAGTCCCTTTACAACGTGTACCTTACGGTCAGTTGTAGGCTGTGTGGCATTAACCAGCGAATGAAAATAATAGATGTCGTAAATCATAGTCGTAGCAAGGCTACCGATAAGTGCGTTGTAAAATGCATGGCCGGTTTCTGGTAGCCTTGCCACGATGTTTTTCATGTCAGAAAGAAGCCGTTGCGTATGTTCTACCGACAAGGGTATAATCGGATTATCATGCAGACTAATGCGTCCGCTCACACCATAGTTGGCAGATGGCAGCAAGCTGTACAGGAACTTGGATGGAGCTGCTACAATTTCAACTCGCAAATCATAACTCATGGTTCAATCACAACATTTTCTGGATATGAATGATGAGTGCGTCATTCTCATGAACTTCAAAATTATGCTTGTTGTATATAAACTTTGCGAAACCGGAAAGACAAACTAAATGTATGCAATATCCTTTGAGCGTGGCATCGGATATTGTCATGAAATCATAAGAGTGTATAATCAACCTTTCTTTTTCCATATTGCAAAGATACATTATTTCCTTTACACGCTTTGCATGTATTTGTGAAAACATCAACGAATTTAGTGAAACCGGTTTCTGTTCATATCGCCATAAATTTGCAGCAGGAAAACAGAATAAAGAAAGAATAATGAGCTATCAGAAAAAAGTGTGCAATCAATATTTATTTATGGTCATTCTAAGTGGACTGATGGGGTGCACCACACTGTCCACCGATATCTATCTGCCAGCTATGCCCGACATGGAAAAAGCCTTGGGCGGAAACATAGAATTGTCGATTACGGGATTTCTTATTGGTTTTGCCATTGCCCAACTTGTATGGGGACCAGTCAGCGATCGGGTAGGAAGGAAAAAACCTCTTTATATCGGTATGGCTGTATTCACTATCGGTTCTGTGGGCTGCGCTTTGTCGAACTCCATCATCGAAATGGTAATATGGAGAATATTCCAAGCGACCGGTGCTTGTGTAGGGCCGATGTTGGCACGATCTATGGTACGCGACCTGTATAACCGCACTGAAGCCGCAAGGATGCTGTCGGCACTCATGACCATACTGGCACTGGCACCAATTGTTGCTCCTCTTGCAGGAGGAGTGTTGTTGGAAATTTGGTCGTGGAGAGCTATATTTTGGTTAATGGCTGCACTGAGTGCCATATTGTTTGTCACAGTTTCCTTTTTACCTGAAACACTCTCAGATGAAAACAAGGTAAAAGGCTCTATCTCCCATGAGATGCGCTGTTATCTGAAATTAGCAGGCAACAAGTCCTATATGGCCTATACTCTTTGTGTAGCTTTCTTCTATGTAGCTATTTATGCGTTTATCACAGGGTCTCCGTTTGTGTATATTTCCTATTTTCATATAGACACACGCTATTATGGACTGTTGTTTGGCGTAAATATGATAGGAGTATCTTCAATAGGAATGTTCAATAGAAGACTGGTTACCCGCTATTCCTTAGATCGCCTACTCTTATTCTCGACCATGGTTGCTTGTTTAGGAGGTATCGGACTTTTCGCCTCTGCCTACACAGGAGTTGGCGGTATCATTGGTATCATAAGCTTTGTATTTGTCATGTTCAGCATGAATGGTATCATTGCCTCCTGCACCAATGCGGCTGCTCTCGATGTAGTGCCAGCCAATATGGTAGGAGCTGCAGCTGCCCTGATGGGAGCGCTGCAGTATGGCAGTGGCATCATCTCGTCATTGCTCCTTGCTACATTCTCATCCGGTTCACCTTCACCATGCTTGGATCATGTTACTGTTCGCTTGCTTAAGTGGATTTGCAATCAGAACAAACGTAAAAGATAAGGTAAAAACATTTATCATCCAATAATAACATCAAAAAAATGAAAAGACTTTTTATTTCAGCATTTGCTCTGCTGCTGATTTTGGCGGGCAATGCACAAGAAAAACAAACTTCCACCCCACTCATCATACAGTCGCAAGGTAGTTTTGCTGTTGGGGGTACGATAATAACACATGCTGGAATATATAACACTCATCACCAAACATCACCTGAAGGACAGACCATACATGGAGATCATGCTTATGTGGCTTACCAAATACCTGTAAATACTAAACCTCTACCGCTTGTATTTCTTCATGGCGCAGGACAATCCGGGAAGACATGGGAAACTACTCCTGACGGAAGGGAGGGGTTTGCAACACTTTTCCTCCGCCGTGGCTATGCCACCTATGTGATTGACCAGCCACGTCGTGGACGTGCAGGATGGTCTACAGTACCGGAACAGATTGCTGCGAAACCAGTAGAACAATACTATTACGAGAACTTTAGAATGGGCTGTTGGCCTCAGTTGCATGAAGACGGACAGTTTCCAAAAGATTCTGCAAGTCTCGATCAATTCTTTCGTCAAATGACACCCAACACAGGTGCATTCGATGGCAAGGTGATAGCTTCGGCCATGTCTGCCCTTTTCCATCGCATGGGCAATGGCATACTCGTAACCCATTCGCAAGGAGGCGGTCCGGGTTGGCTTACAGCAATCTTGAATTCAAAGGTAAAAGCCATCGTAAGCTATGAACCGGGTAGCGATTTTGTGTTCCCCGAGGATGAGATTCCTGCTCCTATGAAGTGTAGTGACTCTTACGGTTTCCTTGATGCAAAAGGCGTTCCTATGTCTGAATTTAAAGCATTGACTCGTATTCCCATCATCATATACTATGGCGACTACATACCAGAAAGCAACAATGGATTGGGCGGCAGACCACTGGCGCGTTCGTTTGCAAATGGCGCGTCTTTTTGTCGACTGTATCAACCGTCATGGAGGACATGCAGAAGTGGTACATCTGCCTGATTTAGGTATCAAAGGGAATAGTCATTTCCTATTTGCAGAGAAAAACAATTTGCAGTTGGCAAAGATGCTGGACGAATGGATAAATAAGAACGTACAACAATTTGAATAATAAGTTGTTGGAGCCAACTTACAGAAAAAGAAACGATCATCAAATCCCTGCAAATATGCAACAGGCATCGTGAACAAGCTGCGCGATTGCTGAAAATAAATCCTGCGACACTGTACCGGAAGATGAAAAAATACGAGTTACAGTAAATTGGAAACATGCATAAAGCTCATCTCTTTTTTTAATAGTTGTCCATTTTGGAGAGGCGACCGATTATATTACAGCAGTCATCCTTCCCATTCTTTGTTCCTCTTTTTCCGCTTTCAGGCGTAACGACTTTGGAGTGGAGCCCGTCCCGAGCCTTCAGGCGAGCGGCGAGTTGTTTTGGGACGCCCGAATCATTTCGCGCCCCCAAAAACACAACTTGCCATGTTCGTTTGAACATGAATTTTTCATCCGAAAAATCAAAAGATAGCGTTCCAACCGCTTTCCTCCGAAAAAATCCTTCCGTCGGCATCTTGATTACGTTCTGCATACTAAAAAACGGTACCAGCAGGACACTTGAGCGGTGTAACAGGATGACATATCGTGTCACAGACCGTCAGCATACCGCCATGATAGTGCCAATCCAGAAAAATTATCATTATTTTGCCGCGTGTCAGCATATGTTCGGCACTTCAATCATCCAAGTGTGCGTTCGGTAACGGGTGAATGGAAATATGCTGGAACATAATAAGGCAACCGTTCCCCCATATGTGAATGCGTGACTGTATGATTGGCTTAATGCCAGACTGGACACGTGGGGATCGGATACATGACCGATTTGCCGGTCGGATACCCCTCTCCGTCAGATAAAGGCGGTGTAACAGAATGACATATCGTGTCATAGACCGTCAGCAGGCCGCCATGATAGTGCCAATCCCGAAAATTTATCGTTATTTTGCCGCATGTCAGCATGTGTCCGGCAGTTCAGTCATCCAGGTGTGCATCAGGTACGGGGGGCATGGTTGACTTAAACAGTCCGGTAACGGGTGAACGGGGATATGCCGGAACATAATAAGGCAACCGTTCCCCCATGTGTGAATGCGTGAATGCGTGATTGGCTTAATGTCAGACTGGACACGTGGGGGATTGGATACATGACCGGCTTGCCGGTCGGGTGCACATACCCGTCAGATAATGCAAGCATGTAATATGGGTGGTATTCTTACATTCACAACGTGATGAAAATGAAAATGCAGAATTGCCGGAAAAGAATTGTTCAACTATCAAAAAAATGGAAGTATGGTAAAGAGAAAGGAAGTAAAAATCGACGAGGAGCAGATACGCAGCATGATGACGGGGGATATTCCTGATGCCGTCCTGAAAAACATCTGGGATGACAACGATACTGGCTCTCAAAAAGAAGACTGCAAGGAACCGGAAACGGAAAGCCGGACCGGGATTCCTGCCGAACCTGACGAGGTGAAGGATACCGGCACATCTGCCGGGGAAGAAGCCCCCTCTCCAGTCTCACAGGAAAAAATACGCCGGAAAAGAAACACCCTTCAGGTGTATCCCGAACATCTGTTTAACAACAGTGTTGTGAAGGAACGCCGGCAGACCTATGTCAGCAGCGAGAACTACGAACGGGTGCGCACTTTGCTTTCCGTGATTGCACCGACTGTCAGCATCTCCTGTTACATCGACAATATCCTCTCTGCCATCTGGAACAGTACCGTGACGAGCTGAATGCCATCTACAGCAGCCGCATCAATCTGAAACCGTTGTGATTCTGCCTGCGGCTGCATAAGAAAAGGGACACCCGGAGGTCGGTCGTTCTTCCTCCTCCGGATGCCCCTTGCTTTTGCTTTCAGGTGTCGGACTTATTTCGTACCGGTTGTCCTTACACTAACCCCTTTCGGTATCGGGTTGTCGAGTATTATCCGGTAGCACAGCCTGCCGTCCACATTCACCGGTTCTTTCGCCACCATGAATCCGGCACTTTTCTCGACCTTTGCCGCATCGAGTATCATGCCGGCAATGAAGCTGTTCGAGAAGCGGGCGCAACGCGGGTCGTTCCAGATCGTGAAGCCGTTCTCGTCATCCGAGACGAACATGTACCAGTCCTTGGGCCTGTCTTCGTCCCTGGCGATACACAGCCTGTTTCCTGCGTGCAGGCTCAGTTCCCTGCTCAGTATCCGGCTCAAATACATGCTGCCGTCACGGCATACCGTGATGATCCGTTTGCCCTTGTAGGTCAGTGCCGGATGGGAATTGCTCTTGTCATAAACTGTCAGTTTCATAATCATCAATATTTTATTGTTATACCTTGTTGTCCTTTATTCTTGTCATGCCGCCTCTCCGGCCATGATCAGTCTTCTTCTGGCGATGAATTTCCGGTTTGCCCGGACGGATTCCATCATCGTCTGCGCCTGCGTGTCACCACCGAGGTCTTCTCTCCCATGTGCTTCGCTATGGTGCGGAACGAGCTTCCGGTCTCGTAGAACCGCAGCATGAATATCCTGTAATCCTCGTAGGAGAAATGCCGCCTGAGGAACTTCTGTATGTCCCTTACCAGCTGTCGCATCCGGTTAGCATCTCTTCCCGTTCTTCTGTCTCTTCCGCGCAATCCGTCTCGCCCAGTTTTGCGAAATACTCATCTCCGGGGCTGTCGTAACGGCTTTCTTCCCTTGCCCCCGACTGGAGGATTCTCCGGTAGCATCCGAAGAAATAGGATTCCAACTCCTCGATTTCGCCACTTGCGAACATGACCTGTTTCCTGACTGCCAGATAGGCGTCATGGAATGCGTCCTCGTCGATTTTTCCATAGATGGAGAGTCTCTCTTTCAGTCTCATGTATGAACGGTCAAACCATCCGTTGAATTCTTTTACGTCTTTTGTTGCCATATCCTTTTTCCATTTACCTGTTAGACATCCGGCCCGTGGTGCGGGCACTCTTGTTTCTTTGAATGCCTTACAGCCGTTCTCCCTCCGGAAAAGCGTCAAGGCTCGGCAGGAAAAAATACCGGAGCGCAGAGCGCGAGGATGATTTTTCCCCCGCCGACCCGCAGGGCCCGGCCTTGCGCTCCGGTGGGGAACGGCTACCTTTGCTTCAAAGAAATGAGTGTGTCCTTTTCCGCTTTTTACCGCCTGCAATTATCCTCTTGCGGTGAAAAGGGATGTCTGACGGTGACACATGCCGTCCGGTTTGCGGACTGTTTCCGTTTTTTTGTTTCCTTCGCACAGGAAACGGTAGGGACAAACAGCCTGATTCCTTCGTTTCATTTTGCATGAAAAATAAATGTCAAACTTAAAATTACAGGAATATGGAAGTAGTGGTCATAGACAAGGCGACTTTCGAGAGGATGCTTTCGGGATTCGAGATTTTCGCGGAAAAGGTGGAACGCTCTGCCGGGAACAGGAGGACTTGGGAGAAAAGGAATGGCTTGACAGTGATGACGTGTGCAGGCTGCTTTGCATCAGTCCGAGAACCTTGCAGACGATGCGGGAGAACGGAATGCTGGCTTACACTAAAATAAGCCACAAGGTATATTACAGGCCGGAGGACGTGAAGGCCGTCTTTCCCGTGGCTGAAATGAAGCGGTGTATAACAGCAGACAAGGAAAGAAAATGCAATGTAATCAACAAATAAATATCGTGCTTATGAATGACAATGGCAATATCCGGCTGCTGACACCGGAAAACGACATGCGCGTGAGAGCTTTCCTCTCGTCGCTGGAAGAACTATCGGAAAAGGTGGAAAAAATACGTGAAAACAACAAGCCGTCACTGGACGGGGAACGATATTACACCGACAAGGAACTGGCTGTCAGACTGAAGGTCAGCCGCAGGAGCCTTCAGGATTACCGAAACAACGGCATACTGCCCTATATCCAGATAGGCGGCAGGATTCTGTACAGGGCTTCCGACATTGAACGTACGTTGATGGACGGGTACAAGGAGGCGTACCGCTTGAATAGATGAACTTGAATCTACTCTCGTAAAGTTGCTTTTATTCGTAAATTCTATACTCAAAGAGTCGTTTTACGGATTAAAGGCAACTTTCATCAATGTCTACAACAAAAAAGTAGGGAGAAAGTATAGAAAAGTAGGGAGAAAATGGTGATTTAGTGGGGAGAAAAACGTATCTTTGCGTTCAAAGTTGAAAATGTATGCAGACCGAACTCGAAAAACTTGTATCTCTGTACAGAGAATTGGGAATAGACAGGCAGATAGATTATGACAAATTCTATCTCTATTCCCTCATTACCCACTCTACGGCCATTGAAGGCTCCACCATTACCGAACTTGAGAATCAAATCATGTTCGACCAGGGAATCAGTCTGAAAGGAAAGAGCATCGTGGAACAGAACATGAACCTCGACCTGAAAGACGCATACGAGCATGCCATAAGGCTGGTCGGTGCCCATACCGACATAACCGTTGATCTGCTGAAAAGCCTGTCTGCCCTTGTCTTGAAAAACACGGGGCAGGAGTACAAGACCGTATTGGGGGATTTCTCATCGGCACGGGGTGATTTGCGCCTGTTGAATGTCACGGCCGGACCCGGTGGAAAATCGTACATGAACTACAGCAAGGTCCCGGCAAAACTGTCGGAATTTTGTATCCGGCTGAACAGGGAACGTGAAAATCATGCCGCCAAGAGCATGACGCAGTTATATGAAATCAGCTTTGATGCCCACTATGACTTGGTGACAATACACCCTTGGGCAGACGGGAACGGCAGGATGGCCCGTCTGCTGATGAACATGCTGCAATTCGAGTTCGGACTGATACCGACAAAAATCCTCAAGGAGGACAAGGAAGAATATATCAAGGCACTGGTGGAAACCCGCGAGAACGAGGATTTGAATGTTTTCAGGGAATTTATGACAGCTACCATGATGAAAAATCTCACCCGTGACATAGAGGTTTACCGCAAATCCATTGACGATACTTCCATAAGTGGGGAGAAACCACAAAAAAGTAGGGAGAAGAAAGTGAAAAGTAGGGAGAAAATCATGGCTCTACTTTCACAGGACAACACGCAGAGCGCAGCAACTCTCGCAGAACGGATAGCATAACAGCCAAAGCGGTGGAAAAACAGATTGCCAGAATGAAAGCGGACGGAGTACTCCGACGAATCGGACCGGACAAGGGCGGATATTGGCAGGTGGTCGAAAAAACGGATTGATTTTTTGGAGGGAGCGCAGTTTGCCGCCTGCCTTTTTCTTCGAGTTCAAAAAAATGCCCTCCTATAGAATATCAGAACAGCATACGGACCGGTAGTTTCCTACTGTCTGTATGCTGTCTCTTTTTTGTTGTATCGACTTTTCCGTCGGTCGCTTGTTTCCGCTGCCGTCAGCTTTCCTAGTACAGACGTGAAAGGGGAAAGTTTTCGGGCTGAATACGCTTTGCCTGCAAAGGAAGATTCTGCCCGAAACGGCACGGCCGCCCGACCTTTTCACTTTCAAAGAAGTCTGTACTAACTTCATGGACGGCGAGGAAGCAGGCGGCTGCGAAATGGTTATTGGCTGTCAGAGCCGGAATGTGTGCGGCTTTGGCTTCTCTTTTCCATCAGTCTGTCCATTTCCCTTGAAATTTTTTCTTCCGTTATCCTGGCATACCCTTGTGTGGTGGAAATATTGGAGTGTCCCATCATCTTGGCTATGCTCTCTATGGCTATGCTCTCTGAAATGAGCAGGACCCCGAACCCGTGCCGGGCCTGATGGTACGAAAGGTCATCGTGCCTGCCCAGAATCACGCCGATTTCCCGTATCTCGTGCAGATGGAATCCCGGCTAGGCAACGGGAACACGGGATTGTGCATGTCGGTGGTATTGTACAGGGACAGTATCTGTTCGGCTATCGGGTGCAGGGGGATGAACGCTTCCACCCCGGTCTTCTTCCGGTTGATGCGGATAAACAGCCGCCCTTCCGCCGTCGTCCCGATATGGCACGGATGGAGCTGCTTGATGTCGGCATAGGCAAGCCCGGTGAAATAGGAGAAGATGAATGCACGCCTGCCCAGTTCCGCACGTCCTTCATTCAGGGGCATGGCCAGTATCCTTTTCATATCTTCACGGGTGACATACTTGTGCCTGGGCGCGGTTTTCTTCTCATATTCGACATTCTCCACCGGATTGGTGCGCAGGATCTCGCTGTCCACGGCAAGATACAAGAGGCGGTTCAGCCAGCAGAGGCAGCGGTTGGTCTGCGTGGTGCTGAAATTCTTGTTCCTGATAAGGAATGCCTTGTAGTTCCTGCCGAAGTCTTCCGTTATTTCTTCAAAGGCGATGTCCTTCTTCCCCAGTGAAGCAAGGTAGTCCGTCAGGTATTTCTGGAAATACTGTGAATGCCGGTAGGTGGAAGTGGAGTTGATCTCCCTGCTCCGTATTCTGAGACGTTCACGCTCTATCTCGCCCATCTGGAGCAGGTGTGTCGGAACGACGAACTGCCTTGTCACCCGGTTCTTGATAATCTCTGCACTGACGACACCCTGCGTTCTCAGAATTTCCTCGTAAGTCTGTTCGATATATTTCCGGTACTCCTGCAGCCTGGCATTTTCCCTTACCGTGCGTATGGTTCCGGTTCGGGCGTTCCAGTCTTCCGGCTTACAGCATATCCCGCTGGTGATGGCGGTGTTCCTGCCGTCTATGGTGATGCGGCACATGACCGCCGTGGTTCCGTCAGCCTTTATCTTGCTGCGGTTGATATAGAATAGTATGGAAAAGGTACTTCTCATGATTCATTGTTTATGGGTTATAGAACAAGTTTGAAATCTCCTGTAGCCTCGATAAGCCTGTCCATGTCCTCGAAGAGCTTTTTCGGGGTGACGCGGGCATAGACCTGGGTGGTCTGTATGTTGCTATGCCCCAGCATGCTGCTGATGGTCTCAATCGGAACGCCCGCTTCAAGGGTAACGAGCGAGGCGAACGAGTGGCGTCCGACATGGTAGCACAGGTTCTCCTTTATCCCTGCCAGTACAGCCAGCGCCTTCATGTGGTTTCTCATGCTCGGATAGTGGATCATCGGGAACAGCGTATCCCTGCTGTCATCATGATATTTCTCTATCAGGGCGACGGCTTCCGGCAGCAGCTTCACGCTTGCACGGAGCTCGTTCTTTTTACGGCGGTATTTCAGCCATAGCTTGCCGTCCTCGCCGGTGTACAGGTTTTCCCGGGTGACGGTCACGGCATCGCTGTAGGCGACCCCGGTATAGCAGGCGAAGAGAAACAGGTTCCTTGCCAGACGGTGGGTCGTGCGGTGCGGGGCTATCTCCACGTCACGGATTTTCTCGAAGCTTTCACGGCTCAGTGCCTTGGGGGTCTTGACGGTCTGTTTCGGGAGGACATAGTGCTGGAACATGAACCGCTCGGAGTGTCCTTCCTGATAAGCCCTTTTGCAAGTTTTCTTGAGAATTGCCAGATAATGCCGTACGGTGTCCACGGCATATCCTTTCTCGTCAAGGATGAAATTCTCATAATCGTGGATGAACTGTTCCGTAAGCTGCCCGAAGGCCAGGTCTTTCGTCTTGAATTTGGTTTCAATGAACTCGCGCATGGTACGGCAGGTAAAGTCGTATGCCGGATAAGTCCCTTTTGCCCGGTCTATCCCGATACGGCTCTTCACCTCATCCCTGAGGGCATCCAGCATTTTCATCAGGGTCATCTGGGTCTTCATGCTGCCCTGGAAGGCATCCTTGACGGAAGCGGCATCAAAATCCCCCTTGCGTTCCAGAAGGGAATCGAAGGCGGCATTGATGTCAAGCAGCAGCTTGTCGATTTTTGCATTTATCTCCACCGCCTCCCTGCTCTTGCCGTTCAGTCGGCTTTCACGGGGATTCCACAGTCCGGGAGTGCAGGAGAGCTTGCAGCTGAACTGCGCCATCGTCCGGTTCACGGTGATGCGTCCCATTATCGGGGCTTTGCCCGACTTGTCCAGTCCGCTCTTTTTGAGGTAGAGCAAAACCTTGAATTTTTCTACTTTCATACGCTTATAACTTTAGTTGCAAAATTACCTGTTTTATAAGCGTTCTTCGGCATGCAAAACAATGACAATCAATGTAATATATCGGCGTTTTTAATTATTCGATTTGCTTCGCGTTACCTCGTTCCATTTCGGTAACTGACCTGCTAACGGTTTGGTAACTGAACATCTTCAATAATCTCCACTTTCCTGCTTTTCCCACAAGTGGAAGAATATAGAAAAATGATTAGTTTCCAATGGATTACGTTATCCTTTCTTCTCGTTTCCGCTGCTCTGTTTGCCTATCTTATTCCACACAGCACGCCATACACATGCAACAATGATGCTGACGTTGGGAGTAGATTTATATACAGTCTCCAAGTTATTGGGACATACCAATATACAGACAACACAAATTTACGCAAAGCTTGTGGATGAAAGTAAAAAGAAGGCCGTCGCTTTGATTCCTAATATAACATAAGAGCTAGTTGAATTCGAAATACAATT
>ENA-OUNI01000283-OUNI01000283.1-human-gut-metagenome-genome-assembly--contig:-NODE-283-length-23797-cov-9.416012_pt1 | contig 23797 bp, 25 predicted proteins | sample MGYA00242499_ERZ504580 | MGnify/ENA primary metagenome ERZ504580 (study PRJEB26092, sample SAMD00036315) | human gut metagenome | host: Homo sapiens | study: EMG produced TPA metagenomics assembly of... | reverse complement strand
CCGGCGCAGGCGGATCATGCAAAGCATCTGGACGCGGCAGCGCTGGGCGTGCCGGTGATCGCGGCGGGCATCCCCACCTTGATGGATTCGGACGAAGGAGCAGATCTTGTGGTCACGCCCGGCGCTGGACAGCGTGATCGCCCACGGCTCGGCTCTTCTGGCCGGTGCATCAACCGGGCCTTGCAGCCAAGGCTCAGCGTGCGCAGCTGTTCTGGCTGGCGGGGTAACACCGGTGGGCCGGAAGGGAGGTTATTTTATGCGCAGCAAAGCACTGCCGCCCGCCCGGGCGCAGGGGCATATCGTGCCGTTTCTGGAAGCGGCTGCTCTGTTTGCCGCACTGTGCATCTTTGCCCGCACGGCGGCACTGATGCTGGCTGCGGCCATTACTGCACCGCTGCCCATGGCCGAAACTCTTTTCTGGCTGGGGCGCAGTCCGCACAGGAGCAGCCCGCATCATCTGTGCAGGTGGAAGCCGCACCGGACAGCACACCGGAAGCGGCGGCATCCTCTCTGCCGCAGGCCGTGCAGGCGCTGACCGGGAACATTGAGGACTACCTTGTGCCGCTGCTGGGCGAGGAAGCCCGCCCGGCGGATGCGGGTACTGTCATTGAAAAAAATTATCCGCAGGGCAGCGGCGAAAAGTACATTCCCTGCGGGGCGGGCAGCATCAAAAACAATACCCGGCAGACGGCGGCAGACATTGCGGCGGAGATCGAGAATCCGCTGCCCTTTGCCATTGAGCCGAACAGTCCCGACCCGCAGGTGCTGGTGATGCACACTCACGCCACCGAGGACTACCGCCTTTCGGCCGGGCTGTGGTTTGCCCCCGGCGATGGTGCCCGCAGCACCGACTGCAGCGTGAACATGTGCGCGGTGGGCCGTGTGGTGGCCGATACCCTCAATGCGGCGGGCATCAACACCCTGCACGACGAGACCCTGAACGACTACCCCAGCTACACCGGCAGCTATGCCAACAGCCGGGCCGTGGTGCAGCAGTATCTGGCCCGGTATCCCAGCATCAAGGTGGTGCTGGATGTTCACCGGGATGCCATCGAGACGGAAAGCGGCAGCCGCTATGCCCCGATGTGCACGGTGGACGGGCGGCAGGCCGCACAGGTCATGATCATCTGCGGGTGCGACAACGGCACCACCGTTCAGCTGCCGGGCTGGCGGCAGAATCTGCGCTTCGCCGCTGCGTGGGAGCGCAGCATGGAAGGAATGTACCCCGGTTTTACCCGGCCGGTGCTGTTCAGCTACCGGTTCTACAATCAGGATCTGACTACCGGCAGCCTGCTCATTGAGATCGGCGGGCACGGCAATAACCTGAACGAGGCTCTTTATGCCGGGCAGCTGGCGGCAAAGGGCCTTGCTGCCGCATTGCTGGGCGGTGCTTGACAAAACGCCGCCAAAGTGCTATTTTTTAAAGGTCAAATGCAAAGATCGGGAAAAGTAGCGCGGGCCGTCCGGCCCAGAGAGTGCGGCACAGCTGAGAGCCGCGCCCGCACGCCGCGTGAACGAACACCCGGGAGCAGCAAACTGAACATGGCAGCTGCCATTAGTAGGTGCGCCGCAGGCCCTGCGTTACAGGGGCAGCGCTTTTATTGAGCGCGTGAGCGACCGGACACTTCCGGTAATTCAGGTGGCACCGCGGACATTACAAGACAGCTTGTTCGCCCTGAACTTTCAGGGAGAACAAAGCTGTCTTTTCCATTTTATATCGAAAGGGAGAACAAACACTATGGAACGCACTGAGATCGTTTCGCTGTTCAAAAACACCCCCGCCGACGGCACCGAGATCACCGTCTGCGGTTGGGCAAAGAACATCCGCGACTCCAAGAACATCGGCTTCATCGCCCTGTCGGACGGCGGCTGCTTCAAGACCCTGCAGGTCGTGCTGGAAGCAGGCAAGCTGGCAAACTACGATGAGGTGATCCACACCGGTCTGTACAGCAGCCTGCGCGTTAAGGGCAAGCTGGTGCTCACCCCGCAGGCAAAGCAGCCCTTTGAGCTGAATGCCGACAGTGTGGAGATCCTGGGCGACTGCCCGGCGGACGAGTATCCGCTGCAGAAAAAGAAGATGAGCATGGAATATCTGCGCACCATGCCCACCCTGCGCCCCCGCACCAACACCTTCAACGCCGCTTTCCGCGTGCGTAGCGCCGCTGCCTACGCCATCCACAAGTTCTTCCAGGAGAACGGCTTCGTTTACTCTCACTCCCCGCTGCTCACCTCTTCCGACTGTGAGGCGCCGGTGAAATGTTCCGCGTGACCACCCTCGACCTTGAGAATGTGCCCAAGAACGAGGACGGCACCGTGGATTACACCCAGGACTTCTTCGAGAAGCCGGTCAATCTGACCGTTTCCGGCCAGCTGGAAGCCGAAGCCATGGCCATGGCATTCGGCAAGGTGTACACCTTCGGCCCCACCTTCCGTGCCGAGAAGAGCTTTACCACCCGTCACGCCGCCGAGTTCTGGATGATCGAGCCGGAGATGGCATTCTGCGACCTGTCCGGCTACATGGACACCGCCGAGGCCATGACCAAGTACGTCATCCGCTACGTGCTGGACAACTGCCCGGATGAAATGGCCTTCTTCAACCAGTTCATCGACAAGGGCCTCATCGAGCGTCTGGAGCTGGTGGCAAACTGCGAGTTTGGCCGCATCAGCTACACCGAGGCCATCGAGATCCTGAAGAAGAACAACAAGAAGTTCCAGTTCCCTGTGGAGTGGGGCGTGGACATCCAGACCGAGCACGAGCGCTACCTGACCGAGGTGGTGTTCAAAAAGCCTGTGTTCGTCACCGACTACCCGAAGGAGATCAAGAGCTTCTACATGAAGCAGAACCCGGACGGCAAGACCGTGGCAGCCGCAGATATGCTGGTGCCCGGCATCGGCGAGCTGATCGGCGGCAGCCAGCGTGAAGAGAACTACGACAAGCTGGTGGCCCGCATGGACGAGCTTGGCATGGACAAGACCAACTACGACTGGTACCTGAACCTGCGCAAGTTCGGCGGCGTGGAGCACGCCGGCTACGGCTTGGGCTTCGAGCGCATGATCATGTACCTCACGGGCATCCAGAACATCCGTGACGTGCTGCCCTTCCCCCGCACTGCATACGGCTTCTGATAAGCGCGCATACTTTTACCGGGCTGCTGCACCTTGCGGCGGCCCGTTTTTTGATAAGGAGCACAAAACAAGTGGAAAACATTTCCTCTGCCCTGCTGGACTGGTTTTACAAAAACCACCGCATCCTGCCCTTCCGCACCGACCCCAGCCCATACCATGTGTGGCTCAGCGAGATCATGCTGCAGCAGACCCGGGTCTCGGCGGCACTGCCCTACTACGAACGCTTTCTCGCCGCCCTGCCGGACATTCCGGCCCTTGCCGCCTGCGAAGAGGAAAAGCTGCACAAGCTCTGGGAGGGTCTTGGCTACTACAGCCGGGTGCGCAACCTGCAAAAGGCTGCACGCATCGTCTGCGAGCAGTACGGCGGACAGCTGCCCGCCGACTATGATGCCCTGCGGGCCCTGCCCGGCATCGGGGACTACACGGCGGGAGCCGTTGCGTCCATCAGCTTCGGCATCTCGGTGCCCGCCGTGGACGGCAATGTGCTGCGGGTGTTCTCCCGTTTGTACAACGACCCCGCTGCCGTCACGGAACCGGCAGTGAAAAAAGCGTTCACCGCCCGCGTGATGGAGCACCAGCCGCCGGATGCGCCCGGCGACTACAATCAGGCCCTTATGGAGCTGGGAGCGCTGGTCTGCGTGCCGAACGGTGCGCCCCTGTGCGAAAAATGCCCGCTTGCCCACCTGTGCGCCGCCCGTGCTGCGGGCACTGCATTGGAGCTGCCCCGCAAAGCAGCGCCCAAGCCCCGCAGACTGCAGCCTGTGACGCTGGCCCTGCTGGAAAGCCCGGCAGGTTTCCTTTTGCAGCAGCGGCCCCAAAAGGGCCTGCTTGCCGGGCTGTGGCAGCCGGTACTGTGGGAGGGTGAAACCCTTGCCGCCGGAGAGGTCCTTGCCCGCCTGCAGGCCATGGGGCTGGATACCGGCACCGCCGCGCCGGAAGCGCTGCCCGCTGCAAAGCACATCTTCAGCCACATCGAGTGGCATATGAACGGCATCCTGCTGCATGTGCCCGCCAAGATGCCCCGGCAGGCTGCGTGTGGGCAAGCCGGGAAGCCCTGCAGGCCGAGTATACGCTGCCCGGTGCGTTTAAGTCATATAAGAAGCTTATGGTATGAAATTTTGGCCTTTTTGACCTGAATGGTTGTAATTTTTGACAGGAACGGGTATAATAAAAGCCAACAAGCACTGGAATGAAAGCTGAAACATCGTTTCAACGAAAAAAGGAGTGTATTGAACCTATGAAGAAATCTTGTCTGGTCGCTGTGATCACTGTTCTGGCCGCTGTTGCCGGTGCCCTTGCTGCTGTTGCTGTTTACCTGCACCGCCGTGAGAAGGAGCTGGACGAGTACGAGCGTCTGCTGTTCGGCGAGGACGATGCTGCAACGGTAGAGCCGGAGGCTGCTGCCGAAGAGGCTGCCCCTGCAGAGGATGCTGCAGAATAAAAAACACGAACCGTAAACCTTCGGGCGCACCGGCAGTCTGCAAAAGGCTGTGCCGGTGCGCCCTTTTTGCTACATAGAAGGAGTGTATCATGAAGCGTTTTCTGCTCTGGCTCGTGGGTGTGGTGCTGGGCGTAGGCATCTTTCTGGGCGCAGTGATGGGCGTGAGCTATGCCTTTACCACCGAGGGCGGCTGCCCGGACAGCACCGCGCAGTTTGGCACCGAAGCGCTGGAACCCAACGGCTGGTGCTGGCAGGTGCCTCTCATCGGCGGAAAGCTCGATAAGGTGTTTGCCAGCCCCGCCACCCTCACGGTGCAGAAGCTGGGCGCGCTGTACACGGCCCACCCGGCCATCACCCTGCCGGACTGGGCCAGCTACACCACCCTCACCATCCAGAACGCCTATGGCAGCATTGTATTTGTGGGCAGTGTGAGCGATTATCAAAGCTTTTTGTTCCCGGCCAACGGCGAATATAAGGCAGAGCTATCGGTCTGGCGGGTGCCGGAGGGCGGCATGGCCACCCAATTTGAGGGCGGCAGCACCGGCTCAGTGCGCAAAAATCTGGGGCTGGAAAAGCCCGCAAAGCCCACCGGCTGGTATCGTTATGCCTTCCGGTTCACCCTGCAGGCCAGCGCGGAGGTGGAGCTTTCCGCCGAGCGGGTGGAGCAGGGCGGCATTGTGGGCCTGCGCATCTCCGGCATGACCGGCGATGCAGCACCACTGTGGAGACCGACCTTGGCAATGTGCAGTGCGTGCGTGCAGCCGATGGCTGGCGGGCCTACATCCCGGCGGCATACAACGCTTCCTCCGGCGGGCATGAGGTGAACATTACCGTGAACGGCGAGACCATCACCCGCAGCATCATCGTGCTGCCCAAGGATTTTGGCATGGTGGACGTGGAGCCGGAACCGGATGCATCGGATGCGGCAAACACCCAGTTCCGCAATGCAGTCTGGGGCCTGTACGAAGCGCCCGCGCGGGAAAAAATGTGGCAGGGCGGCTTTGTGAACCCGGTGGAAAGCTACACCACCCTTGTGGATTACGGTCAGGTCAGGGTGGTGAACGGCAGGCAGGGCAGCCGTTCCAACTCCACAAAGCTTTATACCATTCCCGGCGAGCCCTGCCGCGCCCCGGCAAACGGCGTGGTGGTGCTGGCCGCAGAGCTGGCTCTCACCGGCAACACGGTGGTCATCGACCACGGCTGCGGGATGCGCAGCTACCTGTACGGGCTGCAGACTCTTTCCGTCTCCGCCGGGCAGAGCGTGGAAAAGGGGCAGGCTGTAGGCGTGCTGGGCGAGGAGCTGACCATGGACTTCAAGCTTGGCAGCAAGAGCGTGAACCCGTGGATGCTGTTCCAGACCAGCGGCGGATTGTTCTGGAAGGAGAACAGCTGACGATTTTAAATGGCCTCCGCTTTGCTCTGGCCATAAACAGCGGAATTTTTATTTTTATAAGAGCAATGCCGGGCGGCCTGCGGGCTGTCCGGCATTGCATTTTCACAGAAAGAGTCATAAAGAAAACCGGCATCATCTGCCGGTTTCGATCTTTTGCGTGAAAAGGGTCCTGAAAAGCCCGCAGGCTTTTCAGGACCCAAACATAAAAGAAGAATTCCTCTAAATACGGCCAGAGCGAAGCGGAGGCTGTTCCGATGGTCAAACCATCAGGAAATGGCATCCACGTCCCACTTCATGCGGACGGCATCGGCACCGTCCAGTTTGATGTTCAGCGCACCGGCGTTGTCCATCACCTGCTGCGGAGTGCGGGCACCGCACAGCACATGCAGGCCGGGGATCATACGGGCGGTCAGGGCGATCACCAGCTGTGCCAGAGAGCAGTCGTATTTCTCGGTCAGGTCGCCCCACTTTGCCAGCATGTCCAGCGCCTGTGCCCGGCGGGCGGGCTGGAAGCTGGGGTTCGAGTTGCGGGTGCTGCCCTCGGGATAGGTGGTGTCCATGGTCACCTTGCCGGTCAGCAGGCCCTGCTCCAGCGGAGAGTATGCCTGCACCGATACGCCCAGCTCCTTGCAGGTAGGCAGCAGCTGCTTTTCCACACGGCGGGTGAGCAGGCTGTACTTTTCCTGAATGACATCCAGCTGACCGTACTTGCAGTAGCCGCGGATGATGTCCGCAGTGACGTTGGATGCACCGATGGCACGGATCTTGCCCTGCTCCTTCAGCTTCATCATGCTTCCACCGTCTCTTCCAGTGGGTAGATGCCGAAATCGGGGGTCTGCCAGTGGGTGTACAGCACATCCAGATGATCGGTGTGCAGGCGGCGCAGGCTGTCCTCCACATCCTCGATGATGCTCTTTGCAGAAAGGTCGCGGTAAACGGTGGTGCCGTCCACGACCTTGTGCAGCACCGGTGTTTCATGCCGCCACTCCAGACCGCACTTGGTGGAAAGCACCACCTTGTCGCGGTCGATGTGCTTCATGGCCTCGCCCACCACGGTCTCGCTGTGGTACAGGCCGTAGATGGGGGCGGTGTCGATCCACTGGATGCCCTGCTCCACAGCAGTCTGGATGGCCTTGACTGAAAGGGCGTCGTCGTTGTCGCCCCACCAGGAGCCGCCGCCGATGGCCCAGGTGCCCATGCCGAGGAACGGCACCTGAATGCCGCTTTTGCCAATATTGATATTCTGCATATACTTTACCCTCCATGCCAGCAGTGTTCCCCGCAATGGGAGCAGCGCATTCCGTAGCTGGCATTCTTCGTTGTATTTTTTGCGTTTTATGAAAAAAGAACCGCAGCTGCGGGATATTCCCGCACCGCAGCTCTCTTTCAACTCAGATATTGCCGAACTCGCTCAGTTTCAGCGTTTCGTTGTGGGTCTCAGCCCAGCGCACCGCCCAGTCGGAGGTGAACAGCAGCAGGCGGTTGCCCTTCATATCCTCCACAGCCTTGGTGTCGCTGGTCAGGTCCAGATCCCGCAGGTTGTAGGTGTCGGGGTCGTTCTGCACCCAGCGCAGCTGTTCAAAGGGCAGCTGCTGCATCCGGATCTCCACGTTGTACTCGGTGTTCAGGCGGTACTCCAGCACTTCCAGCTGCAGCACGCCAACCACGCCGACCACCACTTCTTCCATGCCGCCGCCCACTTCGCGGAAGATCTGGATGGCACCCTCCTGCGCGATCTGCTCCATGCCCTTCACGAACTGCTTGCGCTTCATGGTGTCCTTCTGCTCAATGCGGGCAAAGTGCTCCGGCGAGAAGGTGGGGATGCCTGCGAACTGGACCTTCTTTTTGCCGGTGCACAACGTGTCGCCGATGGAGAAGATGCCCGGGTCGAACAGGCCGATGATGTCGCCGGCGTAGGCCTCGTCCACGATGGCGCGGTCCTGCGCCATCAGCTGGGTGCCGGTGGCCAGCTTGATGTTCTTGCCCTCCTGCACATGGAAGGCCTCCATGCCGCGCTCGAACTTGCCGGAGCAGATGCGCATAAAGGCGATGCGGTCGCGGTGGGCCTTGTTCATGTTGGCCTGAATTTTAAAGATGAAGGCAGAGAACTCGTCGCGGCAGGGGTCCACGGTCTCGCCGGTCAGGCTGTCCACGCGGGCCAGCGGGGTGGGGGTGAGCCGCAGGAAGTTCTCCAGAAAGGCTCCACGCCGAAGTTGGTCAGAGCGGAACCAAAGAACACAGGGCTCAGCTCGCCGCGCAGCACTTTGTCGAGGTCAAATTCCTCGGCAGCGCCGTCCAACAGCTCGATTTCATCCACCAGCTGCTGGTGCAGATACGGGGTGAGCAGCTCGTCCAGTGCGGGATCGCCCAGCTCGGCCTCGGTCTCATCCACCTTCTTCACGCCGTTGGCGCGGCCGTCGCTGGAAAATGCCAGCACCTTGCGGTGTTGCGGTCGAACACGCCCTTGAACTCCTTGCCGCAGCCGATGGGCCAGTTCATGGGGTAGGTCTTGATGCCCAAAATCTCCTCAATGTTCTCCATCAGCTCAAAGGGGTCGCGGGCTTCGCGGTCCATCTTGTTGATGAAGGTGAAGATGGGGATGTGGCGCAGGGTGCACACCTTGAACAGCTTGATGGTCTGTGCCTCAACGCCCTTTGCGGCGTCGATGACCATGACGCAGAGTCTGCCGCCATCAGGGTGCGGTAGGTGTCCTCCGAGAAGTCCTGATGGCCCGGGGTGTCCAGAATGTTCACGCACTTGCCCGCGTAGTTGAACTGCAGGACAGAAGAGGTGACGGAAATACCGCGCTGCTTCTCAATGTCCATCCAGTCGGACACGGCGTGCTTTGCGCTCTGCTTGCCCTTGACGGAGCCTGCCTGATTGATGGCTCCGCCGTACAGCAGCAGCTTTTCGGTCAGAGTGGTCTTACCGGCGTCGGGATGGCTGATGATCGCAAACGTCCGGCGGCGCTCGATTTCTTCACGATTTGTCATAAACTAGTATTTCTCCTGAAATGGATGGAACTCCTTCAGTCACGGCTGATGCCGTGACAGCTCCCTCAATGAGGGAGCCTCTGGCGAAAAGGAAAAGCTTCTCGCCCTGCCAAAGCCTCCCTCTCAGAGGGAGGTGGCATCGCGCAGCGATGACGGAAGGAGTATATTTTTACACATACGTACCCTATTTTATCCGAAAACGCTCCATAATGCAAGTGTTTTCGTTATTTTTTCAGGATGATGCAGGGCAGAGGGGCGGTTTCGGCCCAGTTGGCAAAATCACACACCAGAACGGTAAAACTTTTGAGCGGAAGTGCCCGGAGATATTCCAGCACCGTCTGCTTTTCATCCGTGCCGATGACCTGCCCGCTGTAGAGGATGGCGCTCACCACGCCGCCGGGGCGCACGGCTTCCAAAGCCGCCTGCAGGGCGGGGATGCTGCTCTGCGCGGTGGAGAACACTGCGTGGTCGGCCCCGGGCAGCCAGCCAAAGTTGAACATCACCGCATCTGCCGTGCCGGGCTGCACAACCTGTAAAAGGTCTGCGTGGCTTTGGCAGTGCAGCTCATACCGGGCGGCAGGCACGCCCAGCTGCTCCAGATGCTTCCGGGTGGATGCAATGGCAGCTTCCTGCACGTCAAAGCCGACTACCTTTCCTTCCGGCGCGGTGATGCCGCACAGGAAGGCCGTGTCGCCGCCGTTGCCGCAGGTAGCATCGATGCAAAGGCGCGGCTGTGCCAGCCGTGCGGCCAGAAAGTCCTGCACGAACTTGACGGCGGTCAGGTCCGGCGTGCGGCGGCGTACCAGCTGCCTGCCTTCTGCCGCAAAGCCGAACTTTGCCCAGAACGCAAGCTCTGCGGCATCGGCGGGCAGCGGGGCGGTAAATACGGTAGCCTTTTCGCGGTCGTATCCGGCGTAGGCGCGCAAAGTTTCTTTTAATAGATAGGAGCCGTAGCCTTTGCGCCGCCACTGCGGTTCGATGCCAAACGCGGTGATGGCAGCCCCCTTTGCGGCGGGCGTGAGCGCGCAGAAGCCGATCTGTGTTTTTTCCTTATAGAGGGCAAAGCCCTCGTCTGTGCGGTGCAGTTCCATGGTGTGTTCCTCCTGAATTTACGCTTTTACAATAGCAAGCGCAAAGGCCGCTGTCAAGGGCGGAAAGTGCGTCTTTATTTCACAGTTTCTTCACGGCGCGCGCGATTGATTTTCACAATTGATGGTTACAATAGGAGCAGTTCAAAGGAACAGGGCTCCTGTGGACGTATCCCTTACGGAAAGGAAGTATCAGCATGGACAATGAGAACAAATGGGAATATGATTATTCCTCTCAGGATAAAAACGAAAGCGGAGATACCGGTTATCCCAATGTGGGCAGCAGCGGCATGAACACCGCCAACCAGTACAACGACCCGCAGCCGGAACCGGAGACCGCTTACACCGCCCCGCAGACAGACAACGGCGCAGGCGGTGCAACGCCGCCGGTACATCCGGTACAGCCGCAGGACGCGCAGCCCCCTAAAAAGAAGAAAAAGTTCAACGGCAAGCGCGTTGTACGCAGCGCCGTGGCGCTGGTGCTGGCCGCAGCCATGGGCTTTGCGGGCGGCTTTGTGGGGGCAAAGTTTGGCGGCAGCGGCAAGGTGGTCATTCAGCAGGTGGCACCTTCCTCTACGGCCGACAGTGCATCCGGTTCGGATAGTTCCATCACCGCAGCATCCAGCAGCGGCAGCAGCCTGACCACTGAACAGGTGGCTGATCTGGTCAGCCCCAGCGTGGTGGTCATCACTACGGAGCAGGTGGTCTACTCTCAGTGGTCGTGGTACGGCCAGAATCAGGTGGAGAGCGGTGCCGGCAGCGGCGTGATCATCAGCTCGGACGGCTACATCCTCACCTGTGCACATGTGGTGGACGGCGCTTCCACCATCACCGTTACCATTGGTGACAAGGACTACACCGCCACCCTTGTGGGCGAAGATACCACCAGCGATATCGCGGTCATCAAGATCGATGCTGACGGCCTGACCCCCGCCACCGTGGGCAACAGCGACAGCCTGAAGGTGGGCCAGAGCGTGATGGCTGTGGGCAACCCGCTGGGTGAGCTGGGCGGCACCGTGACCGGCGGCATGATCAGCGCTTTGAACCGCAGCGTCACCATTCAGGGCAGCAGCTCTGTGAACACCATGTCCCTGATCCAGATGGATGCTTCGGTCAGCCCCGGCAACTCCGGCGGCGGCCTGTTCAATATGAACGGCGAGCTGGTCGGCATTGTGAATGCAAAATCCTCTTCCAGCGATGCAGAGGGTCTGGGCTTTGCCATCCCCATCAACGATGCCATCAAGGTGGCACAGGAACTGCTGGAGAACGGCTATGTGACCGGACGGCCTTATTTGGGCATCACCTATCTGGCCGTGACCGACGCACAGACTGCTTCTCAACTGGGCGTGAATGCTACGGCGTTTACGTTGTGGAGGTGGTCAAGGGCGGCCCTGCCGAAAAGGCAGGCCTGCAGGCCGGTGACCGCATCGTGAGCGTGGACGGCACCGAGATCGCCTCCAAGGACGACCTTGGCACCCTGATGCAGAAGCACGCAGCAGGCGATACGCTTTCCATCACCATTGCACGCGACGGCCAGATGCAGACGGTCAATGTGACACTGGGCGAAAAGACGGCTTCCAACAGCTGAGCAAAATAGAAAACAGGAGCGGATGAGAGTTTTCCATCCGCTCCTGTTTTTATATCTGTCCAAAGATGGTGGCACTGTAAGGCATCAGCACGGCCTCGTGCTCATACACTCTTGCCGGGCCGCGCCACAGGCTGGACGAGATGCCGTCGCTCAGCATCTGCCAGCGCCCAACCGGCAGCGGCACGACCTTGCTGATCTCGGTGGGGTTATAGAACACGCACAGCGCCTGCCATGCTGCGCCGTCGCCCCACTGCGCGGGCAGCTGCCAGCCACCAGCGGCTGCTCCAGTGAGAAAAAGTACAGGGCATCCGGCGCGTGGGGGTCGGTGCTGGAAAGCCGCGGAAACCTTGCCCGCAGAGCCAGCAGGCCGCGGTAGTAGTCCACCAGTGCATGATATTTTTCGGCCCGCTCCCAGTCCAGCCGGTTCAGCGCAGGCGAAGAGCGGTAGCTGTTGCCCTTCCCTTTTTTGGTGCGGGCAAACTCCTCGCCCGCCTGCAGGAAAGGCAGGCCGAAGCTGGTCAGGTAAATGCCCGCCGCCAGCCGGTTCTGGGCAAGGGCTGTGCTGTCTGCCGCCGTGAACTCCGGCTTTTCGTACCGCACCAGCAGCAGCTTGTCCCACAGGGTGAAGTTGTCGTGGGCGGAAACATAGCTCACGATCTGGCTGGGCGCGTGGGGCGGCAGACGGTCGCTGAGGCACCATGCCGCCACCGCGCCGCCGATGTCCCAGAAGCTGCCGGGCCTGCCCTCCACATAGCCCGGCTCCCGGGCGTGAAGCAGCCGCCCTTGATGGTGTCGCGGGTGTCGTCGCAGAAGATGCCGATGCGATCGTTCAGCATGGCAAGATTCGCCTTGTTGGCCTCGTACCGGTGCAGCTGGCTGCCGCCGCCCTGCCACGGCTCGCCGTACATCAGGATATCCCGTCCGCCGGGCAGCGTATCCAGCGCGGCGCGCACCGCGTTGATGGTCTCCACGTCGTACAGGCCCATCAGGTCGAACCGGAAGCCGTCGATGTGGTATTCCTGCGCCCAGTAGAGGATGGAATCGATCATATACCGCCGGGCCATGGGCCGCTCGCTGGCAAATTCGTTGCCGCAGCCGCTGCCGTTGGAAAAGCTGCCGTCCTCGTTCTGGCGGAAAAAGTAGCAGGGCACGGTGTCGTTCAGCGGGTTCTTATTGCGGTACATGTGGTTATACACCACATCCATCACCACACCGATGCCCGCCGCGTGCAGGGCTGCGATCATTTCCCTGCACTCCCGGATGCGCACCTCGCCGCGGGTGGGGTCGGTGGAATAGCTGCCTTCGGGCACATTGTAGTTGGTGGGGTCATAGCCCCAGTTGTACTGCCGCAGCAGCGGCTTTGCCTCGTCCACGCTGCCAAAATCAAAAATGGGCATCAGCTGCACATACTTCACGCCCAGACGCCGGAGGTAGTTCAGGCAGGTGGGGTGGATGCCGTCCCCGTGCAGGGTGGTGCCCTGCTGGGTAAAGGCCATGAACTTGCCCCGCCATGCCGGGCGCACGCCGCTGGCAGCGTCCTGCGAGAAGTCGCGCACGCTCACCTCCCACACCGCGCGCTGCTCCGGCGGGATGACCGGACGCACATCATGCTCCCACCCGGAGGGGGCGGTGCGGGCAAGGTCCACGATCATGCTGCGGGTGCCGTTCACGCCTGCCGCACGGGCATAGGGGTCGCCGGTCTGGCGCGAAATGCCATCCACTGTGACCGTATAGGTATAGTATCGTCCGTGCTGGTCGCCGGGCAGATAGATGCTCCACACCCCCTGCTGCCCCCGCTCCAGCGGCAGAGTGCCTATGGGCTCACCGCCGCTGCCTTTGCGGTAAAGGCTGACCTCCACCCTCTGCGCCGTGGGTGCCCACAGGCGCAGATGGGTGCCGGAAACAGCATATTCCTGCCCCAGCGGGCCGGTGTAGGTGGTTTGAAGGTCAAAGGAGATGCTCTCGTATAGCGTTTTCAGTTCGGCGGGCGTTTTGACGGTCATAGTTTCTTCATTCCTTCTTGCAGATTTCCTATCAGATATAAGTGTAAACACCGGCGGTCTTTTTTGCAAGAGGGAATTGCAAAAGCTGTCCGGGTACACTATACTGGAAGAAAACGACAAAAACGGAGGGCAAACCATGGCATATACCGACGATTGGGAAAACCTTATGAACGGTGTGTTCGGTGCAGGGGGCAGGCCGCGCTTTGGCGGCACCGCCCAGCCGGAGGCAAAGCCACAGAAATCCGGGACCTCAGCCGTGCCGGACCTGAACGCTGCTCTGCTGGAAAACCAGAAGCAGCTGGATGCCCTGCTCAAAAAACAGAACGCCCAGCTGAAAACGCAGGACACTGCGGTGCAGTCTGCTCTGGAGGACAGCCGCCAGATGCTGCGGGATATGGAAGCGGACGGCCTGCTTGCCAAGGGCACTGCCGATGTGACCGCAGAGCACCTTGGCAGCTTTGAGGGCCTTGCCGCCGAGGTGAAAAAGACCGTTCTCGGGCAGGATGCCTTTGTGGACAGCGTGGTGCGCGCCATGCGCCGGCCCTTTGTGCTGGGCACCGAGCGCCCGGCAGCACGCAATGTGATCCTGCTGTGCGGCGGAGCCGGTACGGGGCGGCATTTTGCGCTGGCAGAGACCGCCCGCATCATGGCGGCGCGGGGCCTTTTGCAGAGCGACAAAACCGCGGTGGTGGACCTTGCCTCTACCCCAATTCCGGTGCGGAAAAGCTGTTTTTGCAGGATCTGTATGCGGCCCTGCACGCCCCCGGGGAGATCGTGATCTTTGAGCATTACGAGAGCTGCCATGCGGCCTTCCTCAAGACCCTTGCAGACCTTGCTGTGAAGGGCAGCGCACCGCTTTCCAGCCGGTATCTTGTGAACAAGGAGGGCATCCTTGTGGATGCAGGTACGGCGCTGGCTCCGGGCGCTGTGAGCAGTATCACGCCCTGCGGCAAGTACCTCATCTTCTTTTCCCGCAAGGGCCGGGACGCGCTGGCAGATAAGTTCGGTGCGCCCTTTGTGGCGGCGGTGGGCGATGTGTGTGCCACCAGCGTCTTTGCCCGCGAGGACCTTGCAGCGCTGGCGGCGCAGCAGCTGAATGCGCTGGCCCAGAAGGTGAGCGCACGCCTTGGGCTGACCCTCTCTGCCGGGGCCGATGTGCGGGACTATGTAGCCGCCCAGTGCTCTAAGGAAAAGGGTGCGGCGGACCTTGCGGAATGCTGCAATAAAATGTTCCGTGCCCTGAGTGAATACTGCCTGCAGACTGATGCAAAGCTTACCGGCACCGTCACCCTGACCGCAAAGCCGGAGGGTGTGTGGTTCAGCCTGAACGACCAGCCCGAGCAGGAGCTGTCTGCCCTGCTGCCTGCCGAGTACACGGGGGCCGCAGAAGCGGTCCGCGCAGAGCTTGACGGTCTTGTGGGCCTTGGGGCGGTCAAGGAGTATGTGTTCGGTCTGGCGGATAACCTGCAGGTGCAGCAGCGCCGCGCGGCGGCAGGCTTCAAGACCGCCAGCCTTTCCATGCACATGATCTTCACCGGCAACCCGGGCACCGGCAAGACCACCATTGCCCGGCTGGTGGCAAAGTACCTCAAGGCCATCGGCGCGCTGAAGGGCGGCCAGCTGGTGGAAGTGACCCGTGCCGACCTTGTGGGCCGCTACACCGGCCACACCGCCCCGCTGACAAACAGCGTCATCGAGAGTGCCTCGGCGGTGTGCTGTTTATCGATGAAGCCTACAGCCTCTACCGCGGCGAGCAGGACAGCTTTGGTCTCGAAGCCATCGACACCCTTGTGAAGGGCATGGAGGATCACCGGGACGAGCTGGTGGTCGTTCTGGCGGGCTACACCCGGGAGATGGAGGTGTTCCTTACCGCCAACAGCGGTCTTGCCAGCCGCTTCCCCAACAAGATCGAGTTCCCGGACTACACAGCAGACGAGCTGCTGGACATCACCAACGTGCTGGCAAAGGGCAAGGCTACCGCCTTGCCGAGGGCTGTACCTTCCCGCTTTTGGGCTACTACAAGCGCCGTCAGGCGCTGGACAGCCGCACCGCCGGCAACGGCCGTCTTGCCCGCAACACGCTGGAAAAGGCCATCTTCCACCAGAGCCGCCGCCTTGTGGCAGAACCTGCCGCCGAGCTGGACCTGATTTTGCCCAGCGATCTGGAATTTGAGGAGTGAGAGATTCAGAATGGCCTCCGCTTCGCTCTGGCCATGCTCAGCGGAAGAATTATTTATAGGAACAGCAAACCCCGGCAGGCTGCGGCCTGCGGGGTTTGCATTTTCACGGATAGAGTCGTACCGGAAAGCAGCATCTGGCGCTCTGGCTCCACAGGGCAGGACGGTGCCGTGAAATTATTTCCTGCCGGAAACGCTGCATCTCCCGGTCCGGGCCTTCCCTGTGAAAAAAGGTTCCGGAAAATCCGCAGATCGAACCTGATTATAAATATCATTTCATCTGATGATGGCCAGAGCGAAGCGGAGGCCATTTTAATCGTGCTGCTTCGCAAGGGCCTGCACCATATCGTGTATCCCCTTGCGCACCTCGGCGGGAGCCGTTACTTCCACCTTGCCGCCAAAGCCGCACACCCAGCCGTAGAACTGGGGGCTGACGCATACCGGAACATCAAAGTGAAAATATGCACCGTCTTTCTCCGGCACGAACAGCGGCGTTCTGCCAAAGCGGTCGCGCATGGCGCTTTCCAGGTCGGCGGTGCAGCGCAGGGTGACCCGGTGCTCCGGCCCGCCGAACATGTTGAAGTGCTTGCGCAGATAGGCGGGCAGGTCGAACTGGCGGAACTCGGCCTTGCCCCGGCGGGCATCGCCCAGCACCGTCACGGAAGACATGCGGTCCACGCGGTAGTTGCGGATGCCCGCAGGCTCTTTCTCGTCCTGATAAGCGATAAGGTAGTAGCAGCCGTTTTCCCATGCCAGCTGCCATGGGCTGACGGTGCGGGTGCCGCCGTCCTTGTAGCGGAACCGCACCATTCTGCCCGCATTGATGGCGCTGTGCAGCGCATCGATGCTGTAAAGCAGGGTGTGGCTGTCGCTTTTGGGGCGGCCATCCACGTACACCTGACGCTGCAGCTGGGTGCCCTCGTAGTCGGAGCAGAGGCTTCCAGTTTATGGATGAGTTTACTGCTGGTGCGTGCCGACACAACCTTGCTGGCCTGTACGGCATCCACCAGCAGCTTCAGCTCAGAAAGCTCAAAGGTGCGGCTGGCCAGCCAGTAGCCGCCGCCGCGCCCGCGCCGCAGCTGGATGTCATACCCCAGACTGCGCAGGGTGTCGATATCGCTGTAGATGCTTTTGCGCTCGGCAAGAATGTCCTGCTGTTCCAGCAGCTCTACCAGCTGCGGTACATTGAGCAGGTGTTCTTCGTCGGTCTTTTGTTCCAGAATGCGCAAAAGGGTCAAAAGCTTGGATTTCTGGCCTTCCTGCTTGGGCATGGGAGCACCTCCGGTTTATTCGGGCAGTTTTTTGTCGAACGCCGCGCGGCGCTGGGTGGAAAGACGGAACATCTCTTCCAGCTTATCCCGGTCGTCGGCCACAAGAGCAGAGCGCATCTGCTGCAGAGCGGCATCGAACTGGTCGATCTCGCTGATCAAGTTCTGTTTGTTCCACAAAAACAGCTCTGCCCACATTTTATCGTTGATGCGTGCAATGCGGGTCAGATCACGGAAGGAGTCGCCGGTGTACTCGCACAGCGAAGAGTTATCGTTGGCGCACATCAGGCTCACGGCGATGGCATGGCACAGCTGGCTCACATAGCCGATCATCTTGTCGTGCTCCTGCACCGTCAGGGTGCAGATGTGGTGGAAGCCCAGCACTTCGGCCAGGTCCTTTGCCCACTGAATGGCCTCTGGCGTGTTCTTTTCCGTGGGGGTGATGATGAAGTTGGCCGGGGCAAAGTTCACCTCGGCGGCGTGCTCCACGCTGGAAGTCTCACGGCCTGCCATCGGGTGGCTGGCAATGAACTCCACGCCCGCCGGGCACATGGCCTGCACCGGCTCCACAAGGCCGGTCTTTACGCCGGAAACATCGGTAAAGATGCAGCCGGGCTTGAGCAGATGGCCGTAGGTGCGGAACCACTCGATGAGGCCGTGGGGTACAGACCAAAGATGATGTGGTCGGCGCTGCTCACAAGGTCCTCAAAATCGTGGGTCTTGCCGCTGGCGATATAGCCGTGCTCTAGCGCGTACTGCAAATGCCCTTCGCTGCGGTTGATGCCGTCCACATGGAAACCGGCTTTCGTCAGTTCCAGCGCGTATTTGCCGCCCAGCAGGCCAAGGCCCACCACGAGATAACGTTTTGTTTTATCAAGCATATTCCACCTCCGCGCCCAAGGGCTTGATGCTTCAAAGAAATTCGGCCAGCTTTTTGTAATGGCTTCGGCATCGTCCACGGTCAGGGGAATGCCCGTACTCAGGGCCAGCACCGCAAGGCTCATGACCACACGGTGGTCATTGTGCCCATGCAGAACACCTGCCGGAGCGTGCAGCCTGTTCGCGCAGCCGTGCACCGTAATGGTGCCGCCCTCGCTTTCCAGCACGCCGCCGCAGGCACGCAGCTCGGCCTCCATGGCAGCGATGCGGTCACTCTCCTTCAGGCGTAAACGCTCTGCGTTGCGGATGACTGTAGTGCCTTCGCACAGCAGGCCCAGCACCATGAGCACAGGGCCAAGGTCCGGGCAGTCCGCAAGGTCGATGTCCACCCCGTGCAGCGGGGCCTTTTCAAAAGAGATGCCCTCTGCCGTGCGGGTAAACACCGCGCCGCACCGGCGCAGGATGTCCAGAATGGCGGCATCGCCCTGCAGCGTTTCCGGGGCAAGGCCGGTGATGGTCACGCCGCCGCACACTGCACCCAGCACCGCCGGGAACGCGGCCTGACTGTAATCGCCCTCCACGGTGTAATCGCAGGGGTGATAGTGCTGCCCGCCCGGGATGGCAAGAGTGTTTTCGTCCAGCCAATGGCTCTGCACACCGAAGGCTGCCTGCACAGAGCGGGTCATATCGATGTAGCTGCGGCTCTCCACCGGCGGGATGAGGTGCAGCGTGCTGTTGCCGGAAAGCAGCGGCAGAGCAAACAGCAGCCCACTGATGAACTGGCTGGATACATTGCCTGCAAGGCGGTATTCGCCGGGGGTCAGTGCCCCTTCCACGGTCAGCCCGGCAGCGCTCTGCTCAAACCGCAGGCCCTGCTCCCGGTACAGAGCTTCATACACCGACTGAGGCCGCTCCATCAGCGCCCGCGGCCGGTGAAGGAAACTGCCTGTCCGGTCAGGCTGGCGATGGGGATGAGAAAGCGCAGGGTGCTGCCGCTCTCGCAGCAGTCCACCGGCGCGGCAAGGGGCACAAAATGCCCCAGCCTTCCACTACAGCGTCGTCTGCGCCGGTGCGCACACGGGCGCACAGCTGTGCCGCTGCGCCCAGCGTGGCAGAGATGTCCTTGCTGAATTCCAGATTGGTGATGTGGCTGCGGCCCTCGGCCAGTGCCGCGCAGAGCACAGCACGGTGAGCCATGCTCTTGCTGGGAGGTGCGGTGATAGTGCCGCCCACGGAACGCGCGTTCTGAATCGTTACCAGCATAGGCCGTTACATATCCCGGCCAATGGCCCATGCCACCTGACGGCACTTTGCCATGGCCTGCGCGAAGGAATCCGGGGTCAGGCACTGTGCGCCGTCGCTCCATGCGTGCTGCGGGTCGTAGTGGACCTCCACTTCCAGACCGTCGGCACCGGCGGCCACGGCAGCGATCATCATAGCTCGACCAGATTGGCCTTGCCGGTGGCGTGGCTGGGATCCACGATGATGGGCAGGTGGGTCTTTTCGTGGATGATGGGCACTGCAGAGAGATCGAGAGTGTTGCGGGTGTACTTCTCGAAGGTGCGGATGCCGCGCTCGCACAGAATGACCTGCTCGTTGCCGCCGGCCATGATGTACTCGGCGCTCATGATCCACTCCTCAATGGTGTTGCACAGACCGCGCTTGAGCAGCACCGGCTTGTGCATCTTGCCCACGGCCTTGAGCAGCTGGAAGTTCTGCATGTTGCGGGCACCGATCTGCACCACGTCCACGTACTCCTCAAACTCCGGGATGCGGTCCTCGCTCATCAGCTCGGAGACGATGGGCATGCCGGTGGCCTCGCGGGCCTTTACCATATCCAGAATGCCCTCGGTCTCAAGGCCCTGGAAGGAGTAGGGAGAGGTGCGGGGCTTGTAGCACCGCCGCGGAACAGGGTGGCACCGCCGGCCTTCACGCCCTGTGCAATGCGCAGAGCCTGCTCTGCGCCCTCGATGCTGCAGGGGCCTGCCATGACGGCGATCTTTTCCTTGCCGCCGATCTTCACGCCGCCGCAGTCGATCACGGAATCTGCCGGGTGGAACAGGCGGTTTGCACGCTTATAGGGCGCGGACACGCGGGTGACGTTGTCGATCCACGGGTTTGCCAGCACATCCCGTTCGTCGATCTTGGTGGTGTCGCCCACCAGACCGAACACGTTGTAGTCCTTGCCGGTGATCAGGGTCACGTCCAGACCCTGCTTCTCGAATTTGTCAACGATCTTTTCCAGTTCGTCCTTCGGAGTCCCTTTTTTGGTGGAGATGATCATAGTGATAATTTCCTTTCGTTTTTACATCACGATATGCGCCTTGCTGGAGCCGTCGGTGCGCAGCAGCTGGGCAGATAAATGCAGGCGTGCAGGTAGCCCTGCGGGCCTTCCCCGATGAAGTGGCCCTGACAGCCAAAGGATACCACGTCCGTCTTGCGGAAAGGCTCCCGCTCGTCCGGGGCGTGCAGCATCACTTCCACGGCGGGTACGCCGCACAGGCGCAGCGCATCCAGAATGGCCACGCTGTAGTGGGCGTAGGCACCAGGGTTCAGCACGATGCCGTCCACCCGGCCCGCTGCGGCCTGGATTTCGTCCACGAGGTCGCCCTCGTGGTTGGACTGGCAGCAGTCGGTCTCAATGCCCAGCTGCTCACAGCCTGCCTGCACATAGTCCATGATGGCGTTATAATCCAGCTCCCCGGGCACGCCCGGCTCTGACCAGCGCATGATGTTGAGGTTCGGGCCGTTAAGAATCAAAAATTTCATCCAGTGCCTCCATGGCGGCATGCAGGGCATCGTCCAGCGTGCCGTTGTTGGGAATGACGGCATCTGCCGCTGCCAGATACAGCGGACGGCGCTGTGCTTCCATCTGGCGCAGTGCGTCCATGCTGGAAGAAAGCGGCCTGCCGCCGCCCACGGCCAGCGCATCCACCGGCCGGTCGATGAACAGAATGACACCGTTCTGGTGCAGAGCACGCAGATTCTCCGGCTTTTTTACAATGCCGCCGCCGCAGGAAATGAGCTGTCGGCCCTCTTTGCCAAAGCGCTGTGTTTCGGCAGTTTCCTTTGTGCGGAAGCCGTCCTCGCCCTCGGCTGCAAAGATATCCGGGATGCTGCGGCCATCGGTCTTTACGATCTCCTCATCCAGATCCACAAAGGTACGGCCAAGGCTCTTTGCCAGCATCCTGCCGAGGGTGGTCTTGCCGGAAGAGGGCATCCCGATGAGGCAATGTTCAGCATATCCCGGCGCAGTGCGGCGGTGATGCGCCGAATTTCAACCGGCGCATCCTCAAACTTGCGGTCCAGAAAATATTCTGCGGCATACACTGCCTGCGCCACCAGCATTTCAAGGCCGCCCACAGCCACCGGCACGCCCGCTTCCTCGGCGCGGAGGATGAGCTCGGTCTTGTCGGGGTTGTACACCACATCCACTACAGCCTCGAGGTCCGGCATGGCGGCAACGTCCAGAGTGCACACACCTACATTGGGGTACATGCCGGCCGGTGTGGTGTTTACCACGATCTGCGCCCCGCTGGAAACGGCCTCGGCATAGCTCAGCTCGCCCTTTTCCGGGTCCGGATGGCGGCTGACGGTGAGCACCTTTGCCGCGCCCTTGTCCCGGGCCACAGCGCTGGTGGTATTGTGGGTGCCGCCGGTGCCCAGAATGAGCACGGTCCTGCCTGAAAAATTCACGCCGTGGGCGTCGCACAGGTGGGCAAAGCCCATATAATCGGTGTTATAGCCGTAGAGCAGGCCGTTTTTGTTCACCACCGTGTTCACCGCCCCGATGGCCTTGGCCCGCGGATCGATGTAGGAGCAGTATTCCATCACCAGCTTTTTATAGGGGATGGTCACATTGATGGCCTTGAACTGCCGCTTTGCCAGAAAGGCCCGGGCCTCTTCCTCGGTGGGCAGAGGGCACAGGTCGTAGTGGTAGCCGCAGAGCATCTCGTGGATGATCTTGGAGTAGGAGTGGCCGAGTTTTGCGCCGATGAGTCCGTATTCCATTTTACTCGTCCTCCTTCCGGAAGCTGGTGGGGTGGGTCATCCATGCCGCGCCGTAGCGTGCCGTGAGCAGGTCGCCCACAGCCAGTGCGGCGGCGCAGGTCTGCACGATGGCGGCTCTGGGCACGATGCAGGGGTCGTGACGGCCCTGAATGGACAGCTGTGCGTCCTTTTTGGCAAGATAGTCTACGGTATCCTGCTGCTTGTAGATGCTGGGTGTGGGTTTGACCACGGTGCGGAACACCACCGGCATCCCGTTGGCGATGCCGCCGTTGATGCCCGCATTGTGGTTGGTGGCGGTCACCACCGCACCCTCCGGTGTCATGCGGAAGGCGTCGTTTGCTTCGGAGCCGCGCATCCCGGCAAAGCCGAAGCCGGTGCCGAACTCGATGCCCTTGACGGCGGGGACGGAGAACACCAGATGTGCGATCTCGCTTTCCACGCTGTCAAAATAGGGCTCACCGATGCTGCCGGCAGGCCGAGGATGGCGGTTTCCAGCATCCCGCCCACGCTGTCGCCCTCCGCACCGGCGGCACGGATGGCGGCTTTCATGGGTTCTTCTACGGTTTCATCCAGCACCGCAAAGCCCTCGGGCTTGCTGGCAAGGGCTTCCACCTGAGCAGAGAGCTGTGCGGCATCATCCTGTGCAAAGCGGGTGTCCGCAATGCCAGCGCACTCTGCGATATGGTGGTGATGTCGATGCCCGCACGGCGCAGTGCGCTCAGCACAATGGCACCGCCCGCCACAAGGGCGGCCGTCACCCGGCCGGAGAAGTGCCCGCCGCCGCGCGCATCCTGAAAGCCGTGGTACTTGGCGTAGGCGGTGTAGTCTGCATGGCCGGGGCGCAGAAGGTCTGCCGTTTTGGCGTAATCGCCGCTGCGGGTGTTGGTATTTTCGATCATCAGGGCAATGGCGGTGCCGGTGGTGCGGCCGTTCACCACGCCGGACAGCAGCTGCACGGCATCTGCCTCCACCCGGGGAGTGGACAGGCCGTCGCCCCGGGCGCGGCGCTTGTCCATGCAGGCGGCGAGAAAAGTCTCGTCCACCGGCAGGCCTGCGGCCATGCCGTCCAACACCGCGCCGATGGCGCGGCCATGGCTCTCGCCGAAAATGGTCAGCGAAAGGTCGCTGCCGAATGTATTTTTCATGGCTTACTCCTCAATGCCCAGCAGGGGACGCAGGCCCTCCACCGGGATGGTCTCGGCGCGCCAGCAGCCCAGACCCGGCACCTTGATAATGGTGATCTGGCCGCTCTGTGCCTTTTTGTCGTGCAGCATTTCAGCCAGCACCTTTTCCTTATCGTAAGTAGTGCGGGTGGGCAGGCCGAGGCGGCGGTACACCGCGCGCACCCGCTTCTGCAGTGCCTTGGATTCGATCATGGGCAGCATGCCCAGCGCCACGCACTCGCCGTGGTAAAGGCCCACGGTGCGACGGCCCTTGATGCCCTTGACGGCCTCGATGCCGTGGCCGATGGTGTGGCCGAAGTTGAGCGCCTTGCGCATGCCCTGCTCAGTCTCGTCCTGCTCCACGATGTTCTTCTTGAACCGCAGGCTGCGGCAGATGATCTCGCCGATCTGGGCATCCACGTCGCCATTTTCAAAGATCGCGAACAGCTCGGGGTCTGCCAGCAGGCTTGCCTTGACGGCTTCTGCCAGACCGTTGATGAAGTGGCGGCGGGGCAGGGTGGAAAGGGTGTCCGGGTCCACGATGACGAGCTTGGGCTGCCAGAAAGCGCCCACGATGTTTTTGGTATCGCCCAGATCCACGCGGTCTTGCCGCCGATGGAGGAATCGATCATGGAAAGGGTGGTGGTGGGGCAGTTGATGAAGTCGAT
>ENA-OUNI01000282-OUNI01000282.1-human-gut-metagenome-genome-assembly--contig:-NODE-282-length-23803-cov-2.971701_pt1 | contig 23803 bp, 32 predicted proteins | sample MGYA00242499_ERZ504580 | MGnify/ENA primary metagenome ERZ504580 (study PRJEB26092, sample SAMD00036315) | human gut metagenome | host: Homo sapiens | study: EMG produced TPA metagenomics assembly of... | reverse complement strand
CCGAGGGGGAAGCTGTCCGCGAAGCGACTGATGAGGGCGGAGCTGCTGCGGCAGCCCGTTTACCGGGCAGCTTCGGCAGCTTGCCCCTCATCCGGCCTCGCTGCGCTCGTCCACCTTCTCCCACGGGGGAAGGCTTTTTTATTATCCTCACCACTGCCGCCGGTATTGCCCCGCGTCGTGCCCTCTACTTTTTTAAATAAGCGGGAAAAATAATTTGCGTCGTTCAGCCCGCATTCCTGCGCAACGTTCTCCACGCTTTTATCCGTGAACCGCAGCAGCCGCTTGGCCTGCGTAATGCGCAGCTGCGTCAGGTAGCTCGTCACCGAAAGTCCGAACTGCTCCTTGAACACCCGCGTAAGGTAAAACTTGTTGATGTAAAACCGCTCGGCCAGCGCGTCCAGCGTGATCTTCTCGGCAAAATGCAGGTCAAGATAGTCCTTGATTTCCTGCACATTCTGTCGCTTCGTGCCCGCAGTGCGCACAATTTCGGGGTGCCAGCTCTCCTGCATCAGAAGGGTCAGCAGGGCAAACAGTCCCTCGCAGATCTGCATATCCCGCACATAATTGTCAGAGGCCGCCAGCGTGTACAGTGCTTCGAGACGGCGGGTGTAGGGTGCGGTATTTTCCGGGTGAAAGCTCGGTTGGCCGCCGCGCTCACGGTATTTTTTGTAGATAGCTGCCATATTCGGGCCGTAAAAGTGCGCCCACCGCAGCTGCCACAAATCGTCGCTCGTATAATGGCGATAGGGGCGGCGGCAGTCGAGAAACACACAATCCCCGGCGCTTAGCACGCGGGTCTCGCCCTCATATTCCAGCGTGCCGCTGCCGCTTTCGACCACAAAAAACAGGTAGGAGCCAGCCCCTGCCGGGTGCTGGCATGGGGGCTGCGTGCCTGCAGCTGCCCGACCTCCTGCAGATGCACAAGGTTCGATTTTGCAAACGCCGACGGCGTGTAGATCATGCGCCGGGCGTGCACAAGCTCACCGTCAAACAGCGGGGTATCCATCCGCGTCACCTCCCGGAACCCAGTATACCAAAAAGTCAATATAATGCTAGTCTTTTGCAAGATTCCCACTGCCCAAGCATAAAATAATGCGGTACAATAACAAACAAGATACGAAAATCCGCGCAGTACGCTGCGCAAGATACAGATGAAAGGGTAGTAACCTATGAAAAAAGCACTCATCACCGGCATCACCGGCCAGGACGGCAGCTATCTGGCAGAGTTTCTGCTGGAAAAGGGCTACGACGTCCACGGCGTCATCCGCCGCTCCTCCGTCGATTACCGCGAGCGCATCGCCCATCTGGAGGGTCACCCGCACTTCCACCTGCACTACGGCGATCTGAGCGACTCCATGAGCATCCTCTCCGTCGTCAGCACCGTGCGGCCCGACGAGATCTACAACCTCGCCGCCCAGAGCCATGTGCAGGTCAGCTTTGATGTGCCGGAGTTCACCGCCGACGTCGATGCCACCGGCGTGCTGCGCGTGCTGGAGGCTGTGCGCCTGTCCGGCCTCAAGGACACCTGCCGCATCTATCAGGCATCTACATCCGAGCTGTATGGCAAGGTCGAGGAGGTTCCCCAGAACGAGAACACACCGTTCCACCCCTACAGTCCCTACGCTGTCGCCAAGCAGTACGGCTTCTGGATCGTGAAGGAGTACCGCGAAGCCTACAATATGTTCTGCTGCTCCGGCATTCTCTTCAACCACGAGTCCGAGCGCCGCGGCGAGACCTTCGTCACCCGCAAGATCACGCTGGCCGCCGCCCGCATTGCGCAGGGCAAGCAGGATAAGCTGTATCTGGGCAACCTGTCCAGCCTGCGCGACTGGGGCTATGCCAGGGACTACGTCGAGTGCATGTGGCTGATTTTGCAGAACGACAAGCCCGAGGACTTCGTCATCGCCACCGGTGAGCAGCACTCTGTCCGCGAGTTCTGCCAGCTGGCCTTCCACGATGTGGGCATCGAGCTGGAATTTGTCGGCGAGGGCATGAACGAGAAGGGCATCGACAAGGCCACGGGCAAGACGGTCATCGAGGTCAGCCCCGACTTCTACCGCCCGACGGACGTCGTCAACCTCTGGGGCGACCCGTCCAAAGCAAAGCGCGAGCTGGGCTGGAACCCGACCAAGACTTCGTTTGAGCAGCTCGTCAAGATCATGGTCGAACACGACATGAAGAAGGTTGCCGTCGAGCGCGCTGAGGAGCACATCAAGACGAACCTGGCTGAGTATCTCGAAAAGGGCGTTATCAAATAATTTATTCAAAAGAGGGTAACTTATTATGATGGACAAAAATGCAAAAATCTACGTTGCCGGGCACCGCGGCATGGTGGGCAGCGCATCGTGCGTGAGCTGCAGCGGCAGGGCTACAACAATATCATCACCCGCACCCACAAGGAGCTTGACCTCTGCCGTCAGGAAAATGTCGAAAAGTTCTTTGCTGAGGAAAAGCCCGAGTACGTATTCCTTGCCGCGGCCAAGTCGGCGGCATCGTCGCCAATCAGGAGGCGCTGGCCGATTTCATGTGGTTCAACATGACGCTCGAGATGAACGTCATCCACTCTGCCTGGCAGAACGGCTGCAAGAAGCTGGAGTTCCTCGGCTCGTCCTGTATCTATCCGCGCATGGCTCCGCAGCCGATGAAGGAAAGCTGCCTGCTGACTTCCGAACTGGAAAAGACGAACGAGGCTTACGCCCTCGCCAAAATCAGCGGCCTCAAATACTGCGAGTTCCTGAACCGCCAGTACGGCACGGACTATATCTCGGTCATGCCCACGAACCTGTACGGCCCCAACGATAACTACCACCCGACCCACAGCCATGTGGTTCCCGCACTGATTCGCCGCTTCCATGAGGCGAAGGTCAACGGCGTCGAGAGCGTCACCTGCTGGGGCGACGGCAGCCCGCTGCGCGAGTTTTTGTATGTGGATGACCTCGCGAACCTCTGCGTGTTCCTGATGAACCACTACTCCGGCAACGAGACAGTCAACGCGGGTACCGGCAAGGAACTGACCATCAAAGAATTGACCGAGCTCGTTGCCAAGGTCGTCGGCTACACCGGCAAGATCGAGTGGGACACCTCCAAACCCAACGGCACGCCCCGCAAGCTGCTGGACGTCTCCAAGGCGACGAACCTCGGCTGGACCTACAAGACCGAGCTGGAGGACGGCCTGCGCCTGTCCTATGAGGACTTTCTGAACAACCCGATGCGCGCCGAGCGCTGAAAGGAAACGCTATGAATATTATCCTGCTGTCCGGCGGCTCCGGCAAGCGCCTGTGGCCGCTGTCGAACGACATTCGTTCCAAGCAGTTCATCAAAATCTTCAAGACCGCCGACGGGTACGAGTCGATGGTCCAGCGCGTCTACCGCCAGATCAAGGAGGTCGACGCCGACGCCAGCGTGACGATTGCCACCAGCAAGACGCAGGTATCGTCCATTCACAACCAGCTGGACAATTCGGTGGGCGTCTGCGTCGAGCCGTGCCGCCGTGATACCTTCCCGGCCATCGCACTGGCGACAGCTACCTGCACGATGTCAAGGCGTCGGCTTGATGAGGCTGTCGTCGTCTGCCCGGTAGACCCCTATGTCAACAATGACTATTTCGCCGCGCTGAGAACCCTGTCCGAGTTGGCCGGCAGGGGAACGCGAACCTATCCCTGATGGGCATTGAGCCGACCTACCCGAGCGAAAAGTACGGCTACATTATCCCGCAGAGTGCCGACGCCGTCAGCCCGGTCAAAACGTTTAAAGAGAAGCCCGACGCCGCCACCGCCGAAAAGTACATTGCCCAGGGTGCGCTCTGGAACGGCGGTGTGTTTGCCTACAAACTGCGCTACGTGCTGGACAAGGCCCACGAACTGATCGATTTCACCGATTACAAGGACCTGTTCGATAAGTACGAGACGCTGAAAAAAATCAGCTTCGACTACGCCGTTGTCGAGAATGAGTCCCAAATTCAGGTAATGCGCTTTGCGGGCCAGTGGAAGGATATGGGCACCTGGAACACCCTGACCGAGGCCATGGAGGAGCCGAGCATCGGCAAGGCCATGCTGAACGACACCTGCCAGAACGTCCATGTACTGAACGAACTGGACGTGCCGTGCTCTGCATGGGGCTGAAGGACGTCGTTGTCTCGGCCAGCCCGGAGGGCATTTTGGTCTCTGACAAGGAGCAGTCCAGCTACATCAAGCCGTATGTGGACAGCATCCATCAGCAGATCATGTTTGCCGAAAAGTCCTGGGGTTCCTTCCGCGTGCTCGACGTCGAGGACGCGAGCATGACCATCAAGATCACGCTCACCCCCGGCCACGGCATGAACTACCACAGCCATGAGAACCGCGACGAGGTCTGGACCGTCATCTCCGGTACCGGCCATGCGATTCTGGACGGCGTGCGCCGCGACGTGAAGGCAGGGGATATCCTGACGATGCCCGCCGGCTGCCGCCACACAGTCTTTGCCGACAGCGAGCTGAAAATCATCGAGGTTCAGCTCGGTCCGGCCATCAGCGTGGAGGATAAGCAGAAGTATCCGCTGCCGCAGGCTTGACAGCGGCACAAACCGCGCTATACTAAATACGTATTCGCAAAAACACAGCGACGGAGAAGTACGCACAAGCTGCTTTAGGCAAGAGAGGGCGGTCACCGGCTGCAAGCCGTCTGTAAAGCGCTTATGCGGAAGTTCGCTCCCGAGTGGTGCGCGGGAAAGGCCAAGGCCGAGTAGTGCGCAACGGCTCTGCACCGTTACCGGCAGCAAAGAGTGCCGCGCTTTACAGTGCGGAACACGGGTGGTACCGCGGAGAATTGTATTTTGCAAGGCTTCGTCCCTGATTCAACACAGGGCCGGAGCCTTTTTGTTTGCTCCGGCCCTACTTCAAGCAGAGGTGTACTATGGAAGAAAAAATCAAGGAGCTGCGCGCCGCCATTGAGCAGGCCAGCGCAGACGTCACCGACAAAGCCCGGCTTTCTGACTTCTGGCAGAAATACCTGAGCAAGAACGGCGAGGTCGCGGGCCTGACCAAGAGTCTGCGCGATGTCCCCAAGGAGGACCGTCCCGCCGTCGGCAAGACCATCAATGAGTTCAAGCAGTGGGCCGAGGCACAGTATCAAGCCCTGTCCGAGCAGGTCGAAAAGGCCGCGCTCGAGGCCCGCAACGCCGCCGAGACCGTCGACATCACGATGCCCGCCAAGATTCGTCAAACCGGCAGCCTGCACCCGATCACCCTCGTCAAGAATGAGATCATCGACGTGTTCGCCGGTATGGGCTTTGAGATTTACGAAGGCCCCGAGATTGAGGACGACGACCACAACTTTACCCGCCTGAACGTGCCGAAGAACCATCCCGCCCGCGACATGCAGGATACGTTCTACGTCGCAGACGACATTGTGCTGCGCACCCAGACCAGCGGCGGTCAGATCCGCGTCATGGACATGGAAAAGCCCCCCATCAAGGTGCTGGCCCCGGGCCGCGTGTTCCGTTCCGACTCCGACGCGACTCACTCCCCGATGTTCCACCAGATGGAAGGCCTCGTCGTTGACAAGGGCATCACGCTCTGCGACCTGCAGGGAATGCTCGACAAATTCGTCCAGGCGCTGTTCGGTGCAGACGTCAAGACCCGCCTGCGTCCGTCCTACTTCCCGTTCACCGAGCCGAGCGTCGAGGTCGACGTTTCCTGCTTCGAGTGCGGCGGCAAGGGCTGCCCGCTGTGCAAGCACACCGGCTGGATCGAGGTTCTCGGCGCCGGTGTCGTCCACCACAGCGTACTGGAAAACTGCGGCATTGACCCCAACGTCTACTCCGGCTTCGCATTCGGCATCGGCATTGAGCGTATCGCCATGCTGAAGTACGGCATCAACAACATCGGTCTGATGTTTGAAAACGATCTGCGCTTCTTGAAGCAGTTCGAGGATTGACAGGGGAGGAGTACAGAGTATGAAAGTACCATTCAGCTGGTTGAAGCAATATGTTGACATCGACGTCACCGCGCAGGAGCTTGAGGACAAGCTCTTTGGCTGCGGCTTTGAGGTCGAGGAGCTGATCGACCTCGGCGGCGAGATTTCCAAGGTCGTTGTCGGTGTTGTGACCGAGTGTGTCCCGCAGGAGGGCACCCATCTGCACATCTGCAAGGTTGACTGCGGCGAGTACGGCCACGACATCCAGATTTCCACCGGCGCACCCAACGTCTACGCCGGTATGCACACCGCCGCCGCACTCGACGGCTCCACGCTGCCCGGCGGCGTAAAAATCAAGGCGAAGCCCCTGATGGGCGTCGAGTCCAACGGTATGCTGTGCAGCGGTGAGGAGCTGGGCCTGAACGATGATCTGTACCCCGGTGCCGAGGTCTACGGCCTGCTCGATTTGCCGAAGGACACTGTCCCCGGCACGCCCATTCAGCAGGTCGTCGGCCTTGACGACTACATTTTTGATATTTCCATCACGGCCAACCGCGCCGACTGCCAGAGTGTGCTCGGCATTGCGCGCGAGGTTGCAGCAGTGCTGAACAAGCCCCTCAAGATGCCCGCCACCGACTACACGGTCAGCGACTATGTTGATTCGCGCCTGTCCATCAGCGTCGAGGACGAGGATCTCTGCCCGCGCTACATTGGCCATTATGTCCGCAACATCACGGCGGGCGAGTCCCCACGCTGGATGCGCCGTCAGCTGGCCCTGTGCGGTCTGCGCAGCATCTCCAACGTCGTTGACATCACGAACTATGTCATGCTGGAGATTGGCCAGCCCATGCACGCCTTCGACATGGACACGCTGGAAAGCTGCCAGATCCTCGTCCGCCGCGCCAAAGACGGCGAGAAGATCACAACGCTGGACGAAAAAGAGTTCACCCTGACGCCCAACAACCTCGTCATCTGCGACGGCTCCAAGCCCGTTGCGCTGGCGGGTGTCATGGGCGGCTGAACAGTGAAATTAAAGATACCACCACCCAGCTGCTGTTTGAGAGCGCCAAGTTCGCCCGCGACAACATCCGCAAGACGGCCCGCGGCCTCGGCAGAACACCGATGCTCCAGCCATTACGAGAAGGGTATCTCCGAGTACACCACCGAGCTTGGCATGGCCCGTGCCCTGCACCTGATTCAGGAGCTGGGCTGCGGCGAGGTCACCTCCACCCATTTTGACTGTTCTGCCGGTGCCCCACGTGAGGGCAAGCGTTTCACGGCCAAGGTCAGCGGCATCAATGCCATTCTCGGCATCACTGTGCCCACCGATGTAATTCTGGACATCCTGAACCGCCTGCAGTTCGAGGTCAAACTCGAAGCCGACGGCGACACGATGCAGGTCGTCGCGCCCCGCTGGCGTGAGGACATCGAGGTCGGTGAGCCCGACCTGGCCGAGGAGGTCATCCGCGAGTACGGCTATGAACACATCGTCCCCACCTTCCTGAAGCTGCCACCGTCACCACCGGTGGCCTGACCGCCGAGCAGAAGGCGCAGGCCAAGGCCAAGCGCACCATGTGTGCCCAGGCTTCTACGAGGCCGAGACGCTGGCTTCTACGCCGACGCTGACCTCGACATGCTGCACATTGCCGCTGACGCGCCGGAACGCAAGGTCATCCGTATCCTGAACCCCATTTCCTCCCATCTGACCATCATGCGCCCGCTGCTGGCACCGTCCCTGCTGAATGTCGTCGTCGACAACCTGCGCAAGGGCAACGCCGAGGGTCGTCTGTTCGAGATGTCCAACATCTACATCCCGAAGCAGCTTCCTGTCACCGAGCTGCCCGAGGAGCGTCTGCATCTGGGCTTTGCTGCTTGGGGCAGTGAGGAGGACTTCTTCGCAGTCAAGGGTGCTGTCGAGAGCTTCGGCGCTGCGTTCGGCGTCGAGCTGACCGTCGAGCGCGCGACGGACGTTGCCTGGCTGCACCCCGGTATTGCCGCTTATATCCTGTGCAAGGGCGAGCGCGTCGGTGTCTTTGGCAAGCTGGCTAATGATGTGACAAGCGAGCTCAAGCTGCCCAAGGACAGCCGCGCCAACCTGAACATCTATCTGGGCGAGATCGACTGGGTCGCGTTCCACGCACTGGTCCCCGCCGCCATCCACTACCAGCCATCCCCGAGTTTGCCCCGGTCCAGCGTGATCTGGCACTCGTTGCCCCCGAGAGCATGGAGTGCGGCACCCTCGTCACCGAGATGCAGCGCGCCTGCAAGCAGCTGACCAAGGTCGAGCTGTTCGACATCTACCGCGGCGAAAAGCTCGGCGCGGACAAGAAGAGCATGGCGTTCAGCCTGTCCTTCCAGCCCGCTGACAAGCCGCTGACCCCCGATGAGATCGACCGCTTCGTCAAGAAAATTCTCGGCAACCTGAAGTTCAAACTCGGCATCGAGATCCGCGAGTAATCTGTTTTTGCTGTCCGTCCTGCGCCGCACGGTGCGGGACGGATATTTTTTACAGATTTTTGTGTGATATTTCCCTTGTCTTTTTGCCGCGCAGGTCGTATAGTAAAGATAGTATTGTTTTACAGGAGAATCCATCATGGCAAAGATTCACCGCAGCGATGCACCGCTGCCGCAGGCCCCTTCCGTTCAGGTAAAGACATCCTATACAGTCACCGATCTGTCGAAGGTTTCTCCGCAGGAACCTGCGGCCTTCTACGACCAGGACAACGACGAGGACTATCGCCGGCGCGAGACCGCGAAGTGCAAAAAAAAGCGCGGTAATCTGCTGTACACCCTCGCGATGATCGTTTTCGCCGCGATTTTCCTCATCAGCGGCGGCCTGTTGGTCAAGCGGTTCCTCGATGACCGCAAGACCGAGAGCGAGTTTGCGACCTGCAGTCGATGATCGATACCGCGGCGACCCCGGCCCCTGCAGGGGAAAATGTCAACCCCAACGGTGCCAGGTTTGCTGCCCTGCGCGACAAGAACAGCGACTTTATCGGCTGGATCTCCATCGACGGCACCAATCTGGATTTTCCGGTTATGTACGCGCCGGACAACAAGGACTTCTATCTGCGTCATGACTTCAACAAAGCCTACAGCGTCTACGGCGTACCGTACCTGGACGAGCAAACGACGCTCGGGGCCAACGCCGAGAGCGACAACCTGATCATCTACGGCCACAATATGAAAACCGGCACGATCTTCGGCTGCCTGACCGAGTACCGCAAGGCCGACTACTATCAGGAGCACCCCTTCATTGAGTTTGACACCGTCTACGGGGACGCCAAGTATGAGGTGTTCGGTGCGTTCACCATCGATGTCGTCAACGACACCTCGTTTATCTACAACCAGTACATCGACATGGACGAGGACGCCTACAACCGCTATGTGGACCAGGTCATATCCCGCAGCGATGTGGACAGCGGCATCCGCCCTGCCTACGGTGAGCAGCTGCTGACCCTCTCTACCTGCGAGTATTCGTCCGCCAACGGGCGCTATGTCGTCGTAGCACGTCGGGTCAGTGACTAATTTCCGAAAGTAATTGCATCACGCACTTTAGATTCTTTTGCAAAATGTGCAAAATGTTCTTTCGCTTGCAGATTGCACTTGCTATTCTTCCGGGAATGTGCTATGCTAATAAATGCGCGATAACTTTTGATTCGTTCTTATATGGTGTAAGAAACCGGAAAGGGAGAATGCGCGCAGCGGGCAGCCGTAGCCCTTGACGGCTGCCCGCTTTGTCTTTATGCTGCGCACATCTGTACAAAATCTGCGTAAAGCTATAGACATTTGTACCCAAATGGCATATACTGTAAAAGTATTTTGCTCTAATCCAATAAAATGGAAAGTATAGTTTCAACGCTGTAACAAAGGGAGGATACCTGTTATGTGTGGAATCGTAGGCTTTACCGGCGCGGCACAGGCCGCCCCCATTCTGCTGGACGGCCTGGCCAAGCTGGAATACCGCGGCTATGACTCTGCCGGTATGGCGGTGCAGAACGCCGCCGGCAAGATCGAGGTCGTCAAGGCCAAGGGTCGCCTAAAGGTCCTGAGCGAGATGACCGACGGCGGCAGCGCCGTGCCCGGCAGCTGCGGCATCGGCCATACCCGCTGGGCGACCCATGGCGAGCCGTCCGTCGTCAACGCACACCCGCATTATTCCCGTGACCAGAAGATTGCCGTCGTACACAACGGAATCATTGAAAACTATCAGGAGATCAAGGAGCGTCTGCTCAACAAGGGCTTCAGCTTCGTCTCCCAGACCGACACCGAGGTCGTTGCCCAGCTGCTTGACTACTATTACATGGGCGAGTCCGCAGGCAACGCACTGGACGCCATCACCCGCATGATGCTGCACGTCCGCGGCTCCTACGCGCTGGGCGTGCTCTTTGCCGACGAACCCGGCGTCATCTACGCAGTGCGCAAGGACAGCCCGCTCATCGTCGGCAAGTGCGAGGACGGTGCCATCATCGCCTCCGACGTTCCTGCGCTGCTCAAGTACACCCGCACGGTTTACTATATTGACAATCTCGAGATTGCCCGCCTGACCCCCGACTCCATCGAGTTCTTCAACATCGACAAGGAGCCCATCACCCGCGAGTCCACCACCATTGAATGGGACGCCGAGGCCGCGGAGAAGGGCGGCTACGAGCACTTCATGATGAAGGAGATCTACGAGCAGCCCGCCGCTGTCCGCGATACGATCTCCCCGCGCCTCAAGGACGGCCAGATTGACCTGTCCGAGCTGGCCCTTGACGAGGAGGCCATCAGGAATGTCCATCGTCTCTACATCATCGGCTGCGGCTCCGCCTACCATGTCGCATGGCCGCGCGCTATGTGTTTGAGAGCCTGGCCCGCATCCCCGTCGAGGTCGATGTCGCCAGCGAGTTCCGTTACCGCAATCCCGTGCTCGAAAAGGACGCACTCGCTATGGTCATCAGCCAGAGCGGTGAGACCGCCGACACGCTGGCCGCCCTGCGCCTGTGCAAGGAGCGCGGTGTGCGCACTATCGGCATTGTGAACGTTGTCGGCTCCAGCATTGCCCGTGAGGCCGATGCCACAATGTACACCTGGGCCGGCCCGGAAATCTCCGTCGCTACCACCAAAGCCTACAGTACCCAGCTGGCGGCCTGCTACCTGCTGGCTACCGAGTTTGCCCGTGTGCGCGGCACGCTGGCGGACGGCCAGTATGAGCACCTCTCACCGAGCTGGAGGCTCTGCCCGAGAAGATTGAAAAGACCCTGGCCGACAAGGAGCGTATCCAGTGGTTTGCCAGCAAGTACGCAAACGCCAAGGATGCCTTCTTCATTGGCCGCGGCCTCGACTACGCCGTCGCGCTCGAGGGCAGTTTGAAATTTAAGGAGATCAGCTACATCCACTCCGAGGCGTTCGCCGCGGGCGAGATGAAGCACGGGCCGATTTCTCTGGTCGAGAATGGAACGCTGGTCGTCGGCATCCTAACCCAGCCGGACCTGTTTGAAAAGAGCGTTTCCAACATGGTCGAGGTCAAGAGCCGCGGTGCCTTCCTGATGGGCCTGACCACCTACGGAAATTACAGCATCGAGGACACTGCGGGCTTCACGGTCTATGTGCCCAAGACCGACCCGCACTTTGCCACGAGTCTGTCGGTCATTCCGCTGCAGCTGCTGGCTACTACGTCAGCTGCGCCAAGGGATTGGATGTCGATAAGCCGCGCAATCTGGCCAAGAGCGTGACCGTCGAGTAAATCGCTTTCGTCCGTTTTACCAAAAATTTACCACTATTTTTATACAATATTAGCCCCATTTGTCTGCCCAAAAGTAGGACAATGGGGCCTTTTTGTGTTATAATAGTCTATATGACAATTTTGCCGGGCCGTATTGTGCCCGTTTTCAGATAGAAGAACGTATAGTAAGGATGGAATCGATGCAACAGGTCTCAAAACAACTGATAAAAGGGCTTCCGCGCCGCATCGCACTGATGCTGCTAGACTGCGGGCTCATTGTACTTTGCTACTGGCTGGCCGTCATGCTGCGCTTTGACAGCGGCGACGCTACCGCCGCGTGGAGATACTGCGCGCCATGGCCCCGATGCTCTTATACGTCCTGCCCATTTATATGATCGTGTTCTGGTTCGGCGGACTGTATGAGATCATGTGGGAGTACGCCGGTATGCGCGACCTTGCACGCCTGACCTGCCTTTCCGGGCTGGCGACGGGCATCATCATGCTGTTCGATCTGATCTACCACAGCCGCCCGATCTCCGGCGCGGTGCTGATCTTCGGCGCGGTATTCAACACGGCGGCCATAGCGGGCGTGCGGTTCCTGTGGCGGCTGGTCCTGACGATGCGCAACGCCAAGGCCAACAAGCCGGAGGACAACACGCCATTGCTCATTGTCGGCGCCGGCAACGCCGGTGCGTGGGCCGTCAACCTCTGCAAGACGAAAAATCAGAGCTTCGGCAACCCGGTCTGCATCGTTGACGACGACCTGACCAAAAAGGGCCTGCGCGTGCAGGGTGTACCGGTGCGCGGCACGATCTCCGACATACCGGAGCTGGTGCGCAAATATCATATCCTCGAGATCGTCATTGCCATCACGACGGTCAAGGGTGACCGTTTGAGCGAGATCATCAACCTCTGCAACTCCACCCACTGCCGCGTGCGGATGATCAGTGACCCGCAGGCTGTTGACGAGAACGGCAATCCTGTGGCGGCGGGCTTCCGTGAGCTGAACACGGCGGACTTCCTCTCCCGCGACGAGATCCAGCTGAACAATGCCAGATTTCCGAGTACCTGCATGACAAGATCGTTCTCGTCACGGGCGGCGGCGGCTCCATCGGCAGCGAGCTTTGCCGTCAGATCATGCGCTACCAGCCCCGCCGTCTGCTGATTTTTGACATCTACGAGAACTGCGCCTATGAGCTGGAAACCGAGCTGAAAAACAAGTACGGCCCCGAGGCTCCTATTATCACCCTCATCGGCTCCATCCGCGATAAAGCACGTCTGGACGATGTGTTCGACACCTATCATCCGTCCGTCGTCTTTCACGCGGCGGCGCACAAGCATGTGCCGCTGATGGAGATCAGCCCCGCCGAGGCCGTCAAGAACAACGTCTTTGGCACCAAGAACCTGCTGACCTCCGCCGCCGAGCACGGCGTGGAGCGGTTTGTCCAGCTCTCTACAGACAAGGCTGTCAACCCGACGAACGTCATGGGCTGCACCAAGCGCCTGTGCGAAATGCTGATCCAGACCTTCTCCCGGGCCACGTCGATGACCTGCGTTGCGGTGCGCTTCGGCAACGTGCTGGGCAGCCATGGCAGCGTCATCCCGCTGTTTGAGGAGCAGATCAAGCGCGGCGGCCCTGTGACCATCACGCATCCCGATATTGTCCGCTACTTTATGACCATCACCGAGGCTGCGCAGCTCGTTCTGCAGGCCGGCGGTCTGGCGAAGGGCGGCAGCATCTACGTGCTGGACATGGGCGAGCCGGTTAAGATCATGGATCTGGCCAACCGCCTGATACGCTTCTACGGCTACGAGCCGGGCGTAAATATGCAGGTCAAGGTCACCGGTCTGCGCCCCGGCGAAAAGCTGTACGAGGAACTGCTCATGGACTCCGAGCAGGACAAGATGGCCAAAACCGCCCACAACAAAATCTTCATCGCGCCGCCCATGCAGATCGATCTGGAAAAATTCTACACCGACCTGCAGCGGCTCAAGGACTCTGCCCTGCACAACAGCGACGAGGTCGTCGACGTTCTGCAGGAGATGGTCCCGACCTACCACCCAACCGCCGCGTGCGCGCTGACCACACCGTTGTGGCCGCCACCGGCAACACCGCGCTTTTCTCCCGGGAGGAGATTGCGCAGAAGCTCCGGGAGACAGAGCATCCCGCCGAGGAGGCTGATTTATGTACGAGCGTTACGGCAAGCGCCTGCTGGACATTATCCTTTCGCTGGCAGCCACGATCATTCTTGCAATTCCGATGGGGCTGGTCGCGCTGTGGATCAAGCTCGACTCCCCGGGGCCGGTCTTTTTCAAGCAGCGCCGCGTCGGCAAGGGCAAAACGCACTTTAACATCCTGAAGTTCCGCACGATGCGCGGCGACACCCCGCACGACGTTCCCACGCACCTTTTGAAAGATGCGGACAGCTACATTACCGGGAGCGGTGCCTTCCTGCGCAAGACGAGCCTGGACGAGCTGCCGCAGATCTACAACATACTGGCAGGGCAGATGAGCGTCATCGGCCCGCGCCCTGCACTGTACAACCAGTACGACCTGATCGAGCGCGCGACAAGGTCCGCGCCAACGACATCCGTCCGGGCCTGACCGGCTTAGCGCAGGTCAACGGACGCGACGAGCTGCCGATTGACGTCAAAGCCCGCTACGACGGTGAGTACGCCGCCCATGTGACGTTCTGGAATGATGTAAAGATTTTCTTCCGCAGCATCACCTATGTGTTCCAGCGCCGCGGCGTCGTCGAGGGCGGCACCGGTGCATGAACCAGACAAAAGAGGAAAAATCGTCAAAATGACGGACGTTGTACCTGCCGGGAAAACACCGGCAGGTACATTTTTGTGCTGATTTGAAAAATGTACAAGAAAATCTTGCGATTTTCGTGAAAATATGTTGCAAAAGCCAAGCGGATTGTGTAAAATATACATTATGATGTTTTGGTTTTCAGGCAGATTACCAAACGGCAATTGCCAAACACGCATAGCCCGCACTGCACACCGGTGCAGACTGTCTAAATAACAGCTAAAAGGGGAGTCACATATTATGGCAAACAGGGTATTCCAGAACGTGGTCTACCAGATGAAGGACGCAGTGGATCGTGTCGTCGGCGTGATTGATGAGACCGGCACCGTCATTTCCTGCTCTGAGCTGGGACAGATCGGTGAGGTGCGCGAGGGCGTGGCCGCTGTCCGCCAGACGGCCGGGGATGCTTTCGTGCGCGATGGGTATGCCTACCATCAGTTCTCCAACGCCAAGCACAATGATTACGCCGTCTTTGTCGAAGGCACTGACACTACCGCCGAGCAGTTCGCCGCCATGCTCTCCATCAGCCTGCAGAGCATCAAGCAATACCACGACGAAAAATTCGACAAGACCAACTTCATCAAGAACGTAGTGCTCGACAACATCCTGCCCGGCGACATCTACGCCAAAGCGCGGGAGCTGCACTTTGTCTCTGACGTGCAGCGCGTCGTACTGCTGATCCGCGTGACCTCCGGCAATGATATTTCCGCCTACGATGTCGTCAGCGGTCTTTTCCCGGACAAACAGAAGGACTTCGTCTTTAATATCAGCGAGACCGACACCGTCCTGGTCAAGGAGATCAAGCCCGACAACAACACCCGCGATATGGAAAAGCTGGCTGCTCCATCGTCGATACGCTGCAGGGCGACCATTACATCAAGGCCGTCGTCGGCATCGGTACGCCCATCGGCAACATCAAGGACCTGGCCTCCAGCTTTAAGGAAGCCCAGATTGCCATGGAGGTCGGCAAGGTGTTTGACACCGAGCGTCAGGTCATCAGCTATGACCATCTGGGCATTGCGCGCCTGATCTACCAGCTGCCTACGACGCTCTGCGAAGCATTCCTGCGCGAGGTGTTCAAGCAGGAGAGCATCGACTCTCTCGATGCCGAGACACTGTTCACGATCCAGCGCTTCTTTGAGAACAACCTGAACGTCTCCGAGACGAGCCGCGGTCTGTTCGTTCACCGTAACACGCTGGTCTACCGCCTTGAGAAGATCCGCAAGCTGACCGGCCTTGACCTGCGCAACTTCGATGATGCCATCGTCTTTAAGGTGGCGCTGATGGTCAAGAAATATCTGTCCGCCAACCCGGCCAAATATTGATTTTAAAAAAACTTTCACAAATGGCGCTGCACCGCAAGGCAGCGCCATTTTCCTGCTTTTTATAGCCGCAAAGCACCTTGACCGCAGGGGTCTGACATGGTATTCTATTATATGTATGACTGTAACCATAACAGCAAAGCCAAACCACGGCAGGAGAACCCCGAATGATCGATTTTGAACATGTATATAAAACCTACGAGACCCACAACGATGAGAACGTCGCGCTGGAGGACATCAACATCCATATTGACGAGGGCGAGTTCGTCTTTATCCTCGGCCATTCCGGCGCGGGCAAATCCACGTTTTTAAAGCTCATCCAGATGGAGGAGAAGCCCACCGAGGGCAAGGTCTTTATCAATGGGCAGGATTTAACGCGCATCAAGCGCCGCAAGGTGCCCTACCTGCGCCGCCAGATGGGCGTTGTGTTCCAGGACTTCCGCCTGATCCCCACCATGACCGTCTATGAGAATGTCGCCTTCGCCATGCGCGTGACGAACATCTCGACCAAAAAGATCAAGGACCGCGTACCGTTTGCACTCTCCCTTGTCGGTCTGGAGGACAAAATGGACCGCCTGCCGGATGAGCTCTCCGGCGGCGAGCAGCAGCGTGTGGCCGTTGCCCGCGCACTGGCCCACGGCCCCAAGCTCATCATCGCGGACGAGCCCACCGGCAACATCGACCCCGAAATGTCGATGGACATCATGCAGCTGTTTGAGGCCATCAACAAGGTCAACATCACCGTCGTCGTCGTCACCCATGAACACGAGCTTGTCCACAAGCTGGCCCGCAAGTACGGCAACCGCGTCATCACACTGGCCAACGGCATGGTAGCCTCCGATACCGCTGACCCTGCTGCCGCGCGCCGCTACGCTGCCGCCATGGCCGAGCGCGAAGAGGATGACTACGAGTACGACGAGGACTGATTTGTAAGTAAGAGGGGACACCATGCGTTTTTCCAGTTTTATCTACTTAGTCGGCCAGGGCCTGCACAATCTGCGCGCCAACCGGCTGATGACCTTTGCCTCCATGGGCGTGCTGACCGTCTGCATGCTGCTGATCGGCGCAGCCTCGCTGCTGGGCATCAACATTGACCACATGGTCGAATACATCGGCAACCAGAACGAGACCGTCGTCTACATGGGCGGCACCGGCGAGAGCGAGGTTGCCACCGATGAGCAGATTGCCGCCGCCGACGCGGCCATCCGCAGCACGCCCCACGTTGTGAGCGTGACCTATATGTCGCCGGAGGATGTTCTGGCGACCTACAGCGATATGCTGAAGGATTACACAAACCTGCAGCAGGTCTTTGCCAATGACAACCCGTTCACTCCCAACTACCGCGTGACCGTGGACGACCCCGACAACATTGAGGAAGTCTCCGCCCAGCTCATGCAGATCGACGGCGTTTACAGCGTCAAGGCCCCGCTGGCTATGGCGGATACCTTCACGTCCCTGCAGAAGGTCATCAACTACGCCTGCTACGGCCTGGTCGCGGTGCTGGCCATCGTCTCCATCGTCGTCATCAACAACACGATCAAAATCACCGTCTTTAACCGCCGCAAGGAGATCGGCATTATGAAGCTCGTCGGCGCGACCAACGGTTTCATCCGCTTTCCGTTCTTTGTCGAGGGCGTCACCTCCGGCCTGATTTCGGCTGGCATTGCGTCCGGCATCGTCTGCGGCGCGTACTATGCACTCTGCGCTGGTATGCCGAGAATCCGTCCAACCTCTCGCAGATGTTCGGCGGCACGCTTGTCCCGCTGGAAAGCGTCTGGTACTACATCGTCGGCGGCTTTGTGCTGCTGGGCTTCGTGCTCTGCGGCCTCGGCACCGCCACCAGCATCCGCAAGCATCTGAATGTATAACAGGGATAAAGGGAACGTATAAGACCATGAAGCATGTAAAACACGGCAAAAAGCTGATTTCGCTTCTGCTGAGCGTGGCTGTCGCCATGAGCATGACGCTTTCCACCGTCATGACGCCGCTGGCCGCCTCCTCCAGCGTCAGCGACCTGCGCCAGAAGCTGCAGGAACTGCAGACTGAGCAGGAAAAGGTCAACCAGCAGCTCAAGGACGCGCAGAGCAACAAGGCCGACGCTGAGGCGCTCAAAACGCAGCTTGAGCAGCAGAAGGCACTGATTTTGAGCCAGATCAGCAACCTGTCCGAGCAGATCGGTTCTTTGGATGAGGAAATCGTCAACAAGCAGGACGAGATTGACCGGAAGCAGCAGGAGGTCGACCAGAAGCAGGCCGAATACGACCAGCGCTGGGCGGACTTTAAAGACCGTATGCGTGCGATGCAGCGTCTGAATGACGGCGGCTCCATCGCACTGTTGTCCAGTGCCACCAACCTGTACCAGCTGCTGACCTTTGCCACCACATTGGATCAGATCGTTAATAAGGACGAGGACACCTGCCAACAGCTTGAAAATGAACACGCCGAGCTGGAGCAGCAGCGCGCCGAGCTGGAGCAGGCCAAGGCGGACCTGGAGGCCACGCAGGCCGATCTGGAGACCCAAAAGACCGCGCTGGACGCAAGACGAATGAGCTTGCCCAGAATATCTCCCAGACCGACGCCAACATTTCCGCAGCGGATGCCGAGATCGAGCCAACAAGGCGGCCCTGATCGAAGCCAACAAGGCCGTGGATAAGGCTGCTGCCGAGCTGGACGCCGCGCTGAACGCCGCCAACCAGGCTTACGGCAATGCGTCCATCCAGTGCTCGCTGGACTTTGGCCGCCCGCTGGCCACCTATAAGTACGTCTCCTGCTACTTCGGCGGCAACGGCCACCGCGGCACCGATTACGCCGCACCGGGCGGCACCGAAATCTACGCCGTCTCCGGCGGTGTCGTCACCGCTGCGGCCTACCACTGGAGCTGGGGCTACTACGTGCAGGTCTACCACGGCAAGGATGACAACGGCAATACTTATTCGACGCTGTACGCCCACATGAACAGCGCGCCCGTTGTCAGCGTGGGGCAGCCCGTGGAAAAGGGCAAGGTCCTTGGTTATGTCGGCTCCACCGGCAACTCCACAGGCAACCATCTGCACCTGGAAATGAAGGTCAACAACGTCCTAGTCAATGTCATGAACTACCTCTCATAACGAAAGGGGAATCTGTATGAAGCCGCAGAAGCACAAAACCTCCGTGCGTATTTTCTGCCTTGTAGTCGCCGTTCTGATGATACTCAGCCTTTTCTCTACGGTATTTTTCTCACTAGCCTACGGGGCATAACGCAAACACAGTAAGGAGCCATCAGACCCATGAGCAAAAAAATCAGTCTTGGCGTGGCGGCCACCATTGCATCATTGCAATGGCCGTCACCTTCTCGCTGACCATGGTCGTGTCCATGAAGATGTTCAACACCACAGTGTCCAGCGTCAAAAACAAGGAGCGCCAGTACAACAAGCTGTCCGAAATTGATCGTTTTGTCCGCGCAGGGGAGTATTTCACCATCGACGAGGACACCTTGAATGACCGCTTGGCTGCGGGCTACATGAACGGCATCAACGACAAGTACGCCGTCTACTACACCGCCAAGGAATACAGCGAGAAGCAGTCTGTGGAGAAGGGCACGCTGACCGGCATCGGCGTCGCTGTCGTCAATGATACATCCTCCGCTACGCCCGCATCATCGCCTGTATGACAACTCGCCCGCCGCAGAGGCCGGGATGCAGGTCGGCGGCTTCATCACCGCTATCAACGATGAGTCGACGCGCAACATCACCTCCACCGCGCGCCTGACCTCAAAGCTGCTGGGTGAGGAGGGTACGACCACCACGATCACCTACCTGACGCCGGACCGCCAGGAGCAGCAGCTGAATCTTGTCCACTCCAACTACAAAACACCCTCCATCTACACCCGTCAGATGGTCGCGGACACCTGTGGTACATCCGCATTGACTCCTTCACCTCCGGCACGGCCAGCGAGTTCAAGGCTGCTGTGGATGAGCTGCTGCAGCAGGGAGCGAACAGCCTTGTCTTTGACCTGCGCGACAATACCGGCGAGAACCTGAACGCCGCCCTTGTGGCCGCGGATTACTGTGTGCCCTCCGGTGAGATTGCCAAGCAGCAGGACAGGGACGGCAATGTGACCGTGCTGCGTATGTCCGATGAGACCGAGATCAACGTTCCGATCGTCTGCCTTGTCAACGGCTCCACCGCGGGCAGCGCCGAGCTGTTCGCCAATGCCCTGCGCAAGATGGCCGGTGCGACGCTCGTCGGCACCAAAACTGCGGGTAAGGGCGTCGTTCTGAGCGACGCCCAGAGCTTCTCCGACGGCTCCGCCGCTTACATCACGGTGGGCTTGCTGCTCGATAACGAGGATCAGACCTGGAATGAGGAGGGTCTGCGCCCCGACATTGACGCCGCGCTCTCCGTTGACGAGCAGAACGCTACTACGATTACACACTTGATACTGACCCGCAGATCAGCAAGGCCGTCAACGCGGCCACGGCACTGGCCGGGCAGAACTGATTTTTATTGACTCGGAAAGGACGTCCACCGTGCCCACATTGACTGACCTGTCCACCATCCGTGACCTCTGCGCACGGTATGACTTTGCCCTGTCCAAGGGCTTCGGCCAGAATTTCATCATCAACCCCGGCATCTGCCCCCGCATTGCGGAGCCGCCGGTATCGGCCCCGGCTGGGGCGCACTTGAGGTCGGCCCCGGCATCGGCGTGCTGACCGAGCAGCTTTGCAAGCGTGCGGACAATGTCGTCTCCATCGAGGTCGACAAGCGTCTGCCGCCGCTGCTTGAAGAGACGATGGCCGACTACGACAACTTCAAGCTCATCCTGAACGACGTGCTGAAGGTCGATCTGAAGGCTCTGCTGGCCGAGGAGTTCGGCGGCAAGCCCGTCGCCGTCTGTGCCAACCTGCCGTACTACATCACCAGCGATTCTGATGCGCCTGCTGGAGGAAAAGCTGCCTATCCGGAACATTACCGTAATGGTGCAGAAGGAGGCCGCACAGCGCCTCTGCGCCGCCCCCGGCACGCGGGATGCGGGTGCAATCAGCTACGCCGTGGCCTATTACGCCGAGCCGAAGCTGTTGTTCAGTGTCCAGCCCGGCAGCTTTTACCCCGCCCCCAAGGTGACAAGCGCCGTCATCCGCCTGGATGTGAGGGAGAAGCCCGCCGTAACCGTGCCGAACGGCGACGAAGCCGCCTTCTTCGCGCTGATCCGCGCCGCTTTCTCCCAGCGCCGCAAGACCGCTGCCAACGCCATCGCCAATGGCCTGCACCTGCCCAAGGCGCAGGTCATCTCCGCCCTGCAGGCCGCCGGTCTTGATGAGCGTTCCCGCCCCGAGCAGCTGACACTGGAGAATTACTGCGCTCTGCAGACGGCACTGGCAAACACTTAAAACAGCAAAGTAAAACGCCGGTAAGCATCACGCCTACCGGGCGTTTTTTCAGGAGTATATAGCGTAGGGTGCAATAAGGAAAAGCTTCTCTAAATATTCCTCAAGAACAATCCATCAGCTTTATGTACAGCAGCATTCCTGAGTTCAACCCTGACTCCACGTTATGTGATTCTACTGCGTTTACGACTTGTTTACGACCTGTTTTTTACTGTTTAGGACGCAAAAAGACATACAAAAGCAAGAAAAAAGCGCGTAGCAAAGTGGATTTGCTTTGCTAACGCGCTTTTTAAGTGGAGCTAGTAACAGGAATCGAACCTGCAACCTGCTGATTACAAATCAGCTGCACTGCCAATTGTGCTATACTAGCGGGAACTCTAATATAATATCACAATCGGCAGGGGTTTGTCAAGGGTTACAGCAGCTCCACGCCCGAATTCCTGCACGCCTGTACCGTAGCGTCATCCCACAGGCTGACCTGTACCTCGCCGACATGGGCCTTGCCCAGCAGCAGCATGCACAGGCGGCTCTGGCCGATGCCGCCGCCCATGGTCAGGGGCAGCGTGCCGTCCAGCAGCATCTTGTGGAAGGGCAGTTCCGCCCGTTCGGGGCAGCCCGCTCCGCCAGCTGGCGGCGCATGGCGTCGGCGTCCACCCGGATGCCCATGCTGGAAAGTTCCAGCGCGCAGCCCAGCGGCTTGTGCCAGAACAGGATGTCGCAGTTCAGCGTCCAGTCATCATAGTCGGGCGCGCGCCGTCGTGGGGCTGGCCGCTCTTGAGCCTGCCGCCGATCTGCATGATGCAGACGGTTCCATGCTCTTTGGCAAAGGCATTCTCGCGCTGCTTCGGCGTGAAGTCCGGGTACCTGTCCTCGAGCTCCTGCGTCGTGATAAATGCCACCTCGCGGCCCAGGTGGATGTTGTTTTTCAGCTCGGGGAACTTCCAGCGCAGCTCGTCAGACGTTGCGCAGACAGCGTCCACGATGTCCCGCACGGTCTCCTGCAGAAATTCCAGCGTGCGCTGGTCGGCAGTGATAACACGCTCCCAGTCCCACTGGTCCACGTAGATGCTGTGCAGGTTGTCCAGCTCCTCGTCGCGGCGGACGGCGTTCATATCGGTCACAATGCCCTGACCGGGGCGGAAGCCGTACTTGTACAGGGCGTAGCGCTTCCACTTAGCCAGACTGTGGACGACCTCGGCCTGTTCGTTCAGGCTGGGCACATCGAACGAAACAGGGCGCTCGACGCCGTTCAGGTCATCATTCAGACCGCTGCCCTGCATGACAAATAGGGGAGCCGTGACGCGCTTAAGGTGCAGCGCCATGCAGAGCTTCTCCTGAAAGATCGTCTTGATGAGGCCGATGGCCTTCTGGGTGTCATACAAACCCAGAAGGCTTTGGTATCCTTCCGGAATGGTAATGTGACTCATAATACATCCTCCTATTTCTTTCCCGGTGTATGGTTTTATGCCTTGGCGAACTGGCTCTCGTACAGCTGCTTGTAGAAGCCGCCCTGCGCCAGCAGTTCTTCGTGGGTTCCGCGCTCAATGATGTTGCCGGCCTTCATGACCAGGATCTGGTCAGCGTTCTTGATGGTAGACAGGCGATGGGCCACGATAAAGCTCGTGCGGCCCTTCATCAGTTCCTCAAAGGCATCCTGCACCAGCACCTCGGTACGGGTGTCGATGCTGGACGTTGCCTCATCCAGAATCAAAATCGGCGGGCGTCGCAGCATGACACGGGCAATGCAGAGCAGCTGCCGCTGGCCCTGGCTGATGTTGCCGCCGTCCTCGGCTACCTGCGTGTCGTACCCGTTGGGCAGGCGGCAGATAAAGCTATGGGCGTGCGCCTTCTTGGCCGCGGCGATGATCTCCTCGCGGGTCGCATCCGGCTTTCCGTAGGCGATATTCTCCGCAATCGTACCGGCCTTCAACCAGGTCTCCTGCAGCACCATGCCCAGGTTGCCGCGCAGGCTGTCGCGGGTCACATTGTCGATGGAATACCCGTCGACGCGCAGCTACCGCCGTTGATCTCATAAAACCGCATCAGCAGATTGACCAGTGTCGTCTTGCCGCAGCCCGTGGGGCCGACCAGTGCAATGCGCTGACCCGGCGCAACCTTCAGGTTCATATCCTCGATCAGCGGCACATCGTCCACATAGCGGAACCTGACGTGGTCAAACTCCACGCTGCCTGCGCCGTGGGGCAGGGCAACAGCATCCGGGCCATCGGGCACGATGGGCGTCTCGTCAATCAGGTCAAACACGCGTTGCGCACAAGCCAGCGCGTTCTGCAGTTCGGTCATAACGTCCGAAATGTCATTGAACGGCTTCGTGTACTGGTTTGCGTAGTTCAGAAAGACCGACAGCTGGCCCACCGTGATGCCGCCAGCAATGGCGACGAACGCACCCAGCACGCCGACGGCGGCGTAGACCAGCGCATTCACAAAGCGGGTGCAGGGGTTCGTGGTAGAGGAGAAGAACGTCGCCTTGACGCCGCACTTCTGCAAATCGAGGTTGATCTTATCGAAGCGTTCCTCGGCGCGGCGCTCATAGCCGAACGCGCGGACAAGATGCTCGTTGCCGACCAGTTCTTCGACAGGCTCGTCATTTCGGCGCGGGTCTCGCTCTGCACCTTGAACATAGAATAGGTGTGGGTGGCAATGAACCGCGCGACGAAAAATCGACAGCGGCGTCAACGCCACAACG
>ENA-OUNI01000281-OUNI01000281.1-human-gut-metagenome-genome-assembly--contig:-NODE-281-length-23833-cov-2.237830_pt1 | contig 23833 bp, 26 predicted proteins | sample MGYA00242499_ERZ504580 | MGnify/ENA primary metagenome ERZ504580 (study PRJEB26092, sample SAMD00036315) | human gut metagenome | host: Homo sapiens | study: EMG produced TPA metagenomics assembly of... | reverse complement strand
CAACAGGATAGCCCGCCGCAACCTGCGCGAAGGCGACTTGGTATTCTTTACCAGCCGGGCGTCACGCAAGAAAGTGGCACATGTAGCATCTACCTGAAAGACGGCAAATTCGTTCATGCCAGTACCGGACAAGGAGTCATCGTGAGCAGCCTCAAGGAAGATTATTATACAAAGCATTGGCTCTGCGGCGGAAGAGTGAAATAAGACTCCATCCAACATTAAAAAGAGGGTATGCCAATATGAAAGTTCACTTATTATTTGTTTCCTTTAGGCACGGATTACACGGATTTCACAGAAGAAGAATAAAGTAAATCTGTGAAATCCGGTTACGTATCATCCGATTCGTCAACGTAACACAAACCGCAACTTTCCGCCCTCTACCAGCTCCTGGTGGCTGATTCGGAAACGTGACAGTCTCTTTCCTCCTAACTCCATTTCACGGATATAAAGCGAATCGTCCGAAGGACGCTCCGTTTCTATCACCAACTGCTCACGTCCCCACACTTCGGTATCAAGACGGATGGTCACTTTGTCGAACACCGGTGTGGAAAGCGTGTAAGACGGTTCGCCCGGACAATCCGGATAGAAGCCCATCATATTGAAGATGGCCCATGCAGACATCGTTCCGGTATCATCATTGCCGGGAATGCCATCGGGGGCATTCTTAAAATACTTCTGCAAAAGACGGTGTAACTCCTTCTGGGTACGCCACTCCTCTCCCTTGAAATAAGAGAACAGATGCGCATAAGCGATGTCCGGCTCATTGGCAGGGTCGTAAAGCCCTCATCGAAAACACGTTGCAACTTGTCTACGAAAGCCTTCTTCCCGCCCATAAGTTGCGCCAGCCCCTTTACATCGTGGGAACATAGAAGTATAGTTCCATGCACACCCTCATGAAAGCCCGGATTAGGTTCAAAGTTTTCGCCCTGCCTCGGGTCAAACGGAGCATAAAACTCACCATTCGGCAAGATAGGACGGAATGTGCCGTACTCCTTGCTATAATAATGCTTATATCCCAAAGAACGGTTATAGAAAAGACGGGCATCCTCCTTGTAGCGGCGTGCTTTTTCCTTCTGTCCTTTCACCTCGGCATCCTTGGCAAGCGCCTCTGCCATGCGCGAAAGGGCGTTATCGGCTATGTAGTACTCCAAAGCATGCGATACGGAGTTGTCGTACTGCTCGCGCAAAGGTACATACCCCAATGAAAGATAATCGTCATTATCCGGTCGCAGGAGATTTTCCGCTCCCGGCAATACAGCCCCTTTACGCATCGCCTCATAAGCCAGCTCCACATCGAGCTGCGCAAACCTTTCAGCCAGGTATCCACAATGACCGGTATAGAAGGGTCGCCCTCCATCGTCAATGTCTCGCGTCCATAGAGTTCCCACTTGGGCAACCAGCCATGCTCACGGTACATGTCGAGCATGGAACGCACCATTTGCAGTTGCCGTTCGGGATACACCAGCGTAAGAAGCTGATGCACATTACGGTAAGTATCCCAAAGGGAGAATACGGTATACCGGTCGCCCTTTGCCGTAAGAATCCGGTTGCTTTCCATTGCCGGATATTGCCCGTTGACGTCCTGCAAAAGGTTGGGATGTATCAGCGCATGATAAAGCGCCGTATAGAAAACAATCTTCTGCTCGTCCGTCCCGCCTTCCACAATGATACGCGACAAATCGTCGTGCCAGCGTTTACGGCTTTCCGCCAATACCTTGTCGAAGTCCTTGCCGGACTGCTCTTTGTCCAGATTGAGACGGGCATTCTCGATACTGACGAAAGAAACACCCATCTGCACTTCTATCTGCTCGCTCTCCCCGGTATCGAATGTCAGAAAAGCGCCGATATCATCGCCCGCCAGTTCCTTGCGATAACCGGTATACAATTTATACTTGCCATTGTCCGGATCCCATTCGGCCTCCACGCCTGTCATGGAGCGCTGTTTTTTCCAATAACCGGTTTTGAGGGGAGTTTTGTTGACACGCATCACGAAGTAAATAGGAAATACTGCCTGCGGATTATAGCAGAAAGTACCGAGCAACTTCATCCCCTCAAATTCACACTCTCCGGTTTGCCGCAGGAAAGCTCCGGTTTCATTGGTCAGTCCCTCTCCCAAGTTCAGCAGAATATGACTCCGGCCTTTTGGAAAAGTGAAGCGCGCCACACCGGTGCGCGGCGTGGCAGTCACTTCGGTCTTTACATTATAACGGGTAAGGAAATTAGTGTAATACCCCGGAGAGGCCTGTTCGTCTTCATAACGGCTGCCATACTCCTTGTAGTCTACGGAAAGCTCGCCCGTAGTGGGCATCAGCAGCAACGAACCAAGTTCGGGACATCCCACTCCACTGAGATTGACATGCGAATACCCGGTAAAGAAGCAGTTGTGATACTCATAGGGAGTGGACCACCAACGGGCATCCTTATCGTATTTGTTGTCCGCCGACCCCATCACGTTGAAAGGAACAACAGACATCATCCGTTGGGGCAGACAGCTCCCGGATTGGTTGTGCCGAAGTTAGTCGTACCGATAAAGGGATTCACATAGTCTACAGGAGAAAAACTTTTCTCCGCAGCCGGAGACACAGCCAGCAGAACAAAGGCAAATACGCCGGAAAGGAATGCTCGTTTCATGGTTCTCAAAAGTTTATGTACATCAGATGATGCTTGTACGTTTGGTAAATTCTATAATTTCGGGAATATAGCCGAATGCCAGTCCGGTTACGGTATCGGCACAGCCATAGTATATGGCAATCCTGCCCGTTTCATTGTCGTGCAAAGCGGCGCACGGGAAACATACATTAGGAACATCGCCCATACATTCGTACGGTTCGCGCGGAGCAAGCAGATAAGGCCCTGAGCGGAACTTTACCTTCCACGGTTCGTCCAAATCGAGCAGAGCAGAGCCGAAACTGTAAACATAACCGTTGCAGGAATGCAGCACACCGTGATAAATCAGCAGCCAGCCCTCGGGAGTCTCGACAGGGATAGGACCTGCACCGATTTTGGTGCATTGCCATGCACTTACTTCAAAAGCGGCAGGTGACATCACGTGGCGGTGGCGTCCCCAAAACTCCATATCGGGCGACTCACTGTAGAAAATATCTCCAAAGGGAGTATGCCCATTGTCGCTCGGACGGCTCAACATGGCAAAACGACCGTTTATCTTGCGCGGGAAAAGTACTCCGTTACGGTTGAAAGGAATAAAAGCGTTTTCCAACTGGTGGAACGTCTCGAAATCGAACGTATAGGCCACACCGATAGTAGGACCGTGATAGCCGTTGCACCAGGTAACATAATAGCGGTCTTCGATAAAGCACACGCGCGGGTCGTAGCCATACACCCATGTACCGATTTCCTCATCATCGCATTGGAACTTCAACGGCTCTTCCTTAATGTTCCAGTTTATGGCATCTTTACTGAACCCTACGTGCAGCCGCATGCGACGGTTAGTATCGTCGCAACGGAATACTCCTGCAAACCCGTCGCCGAAAGGTACTACCGCACTGTTGAAAATACTGTTGGAAGTGGGAAGTAAATCACGCGGAATAATGGGGTTTGCCACACTGCGCCATAATACGTCCTTGCATCCTGCCGGACGTTCTTCCCAAGGAATAATAACTTTGTTACTCATACTCATTTCATTTTCTATGTAATAACACGAAATTAAATCTATCTATAATTACTTATATAATCTGTCATAGAAACCGGGAATGTACGGGAAGCCGGCATCAATCGAAACCACTATCCGGAACACGTCCCGCCAATGTTTTTCCACCGACTATGTGGCCGCTCCGCCTTTTACCTCATCGGCATACGTAAACGGTACGAACCAGGTAATGAGGAATGCCGGAATAGTGGCGAACAGGGTGAAGATGAAGAAATTCTCATACCCCAGAAAATCGCTCACGTATCCGCTGATTGTTCCCGGAAGCATCACACCCAGATTCATGATACCGGAAGCGAAGGCATAGTGCGCCATCTGGTGCTTGCCCGGAGCTACCTGTTGCATCATAAACAGCGAAAGCCCCACAAAGCCGAAGCCGTAACCGAAATACTCCAGCACGATGCACTGCCAATCAGCATGCCGCTCTCCGGCTGATATATCGCCAGCAGTATATGCCACAAAAGGCAGGTTAAAGATGCAGCACAGGGAGAACAGCGTTTTCCGCAGTCCGCGGTGCGATATGTAATAACCGGCCAGCAAAGAGCCCAGCACAAAGGCGGCAGCTCCGTAAGTGCCGTAATACAACCCTATCTCCTGCTCATTCAGTCCCAAGCCGCCTGCCGAACGTTCCGCCTTCAAGAAAAGGGGAACAATCTTCATGACGAAACCCTCGGCAAGGCGATAGAGAATGATAAAGGCAATATAATACCCTATATGACGTTTCTGAAAAAAATCCCAGATTACGCTCCGCAACTTCTCCAGCGTTTCGCCCGCCGACTTGGTTTCGGCAGCCGCAGCACCGCCCGAAGCAGCATACGCCAATGGTATATTGCCAGCAATATCATCACGCAGCCATTACCAGCATTACACACATCCAAGCCTGGACAGTTGCCTCATGACGCACTGCATCCGTAGCACCGGGCACTCCGCCGAAGTATTTCAGCAGCCACCCAGCCAGCCATACCAAACCGCCGGACGCCACAATCTTGGCGATGTTATAGAAAGCTCCCTGCCAGCCGATGTACTTTGCCTGTTCCTGCTTATTCAGCTCGGACATGTACACGCCGTCCGTTGCCACATCGTGCGTAGCGCCGCTGAAAGCGATAACCGCCAACAAAAAAATGGAAAGAGCAAAAAAGAACGGAAGATTCAGTGCAAAGGCGACCAGTGCGAACCCCGCTCCCGTAACCAACTGCGTCAGTACCACGAAGAATTTCTTCGTCTTGAACATCTCGAGAAAAGGACTCCAAAGAAACTTCAACGTCCAGGGAAGCATTATCAGTGAGGTCCACAAAGCTATTTGGGCATCACCCACTCCCAGCCCCTTGAACATAAGTACGGAAACCATGTTCAGCACTACAAAGGGAAGCCCCATGGCGAAATAAACGGTTGGAATCCAAGATATCGGATTATGATAATTCCGGCTCATATATGTTTCGTTGCTATCGGTACTTTCTATTTCCGTAACTCATTATCCGGCATCAGCGGTTCCGCTCCCATAGTCAGCTCCAGCGTACCGCCGTTTACGATGTCTTGATGGTTGAAGAAAGGAGCGGCAAGTTCTTCCCCGTTCAGGATAATCTTCCGGACATACTTATTATCACGACTGTTATTATGGGCTATAATGGTAAAGGTGTTGCCATTCTGCAAACGGATGGCGGCCTCATCAAACAGCGGACGCCCGATGGAATACACCGGTTTTCCAGGGCAAACCTGGTAGAATCCCATAGCATTCAGCACGTACCATGCCGACATCTGTCCGCAGTCTTCATTGCCGGAAAGGCCATTGGGCTCGTTGAAGTAAAGCGTATGCAGCACACTGTCCACCAACGCCTGTGTCTTGTACGGCTGTCCCACATAGTTATAAAGGTGAGCAATATGGTGGCTCGGCTCGTTACCGTGTGCATACTGTCCTATCAGTCCGGAAATATCTACCGATACCGACTCGCCCTCTAAGGAAGAATCTGCCACGAACAGAGAATCGAGCTTACCGATGAATGCGTCACGGCCACCCATGAGTTCCACCAGACCATCTACATCGTGCGGTACGAACCAAGTCCATTGCCAGGCAGTGCCTTCACAATAATCATCGTTGCGGTGAGTGGAAGCACGAGGATTGAAAGACGTACGCCAATTGCCCTCGCTGTCGAGCCCGCGCATGAAACGGGTAGACGGATCGAAATATACCTTATAGCCCTCTGCAAAAGCTGCGTACTTAGTCCGGTTCGGTTCATCGCCCATTGCTTCAGCCAACTGTGAGATGCACCAGTCGTCATAAGCATATTCCAACGCCTTGGCTACCGATTCATTGTCTTTGTCGCAGGGAACATAGCCTATTTTATTCTTCCAGTATTTGGCCTGCGGCATCAAATGCGGCAATACACGGGGGTGAGTAATAATGCCCGTCGTATCGTATTCCGCCGTGCGGAGACAGGCACGGTAGGCTTCCTTCACATCAAAATTACGATATCCTTTGGCGTAAGAGTCGGCAATCAGAGAAGCTGCATGGTAGCCAATCATCGTTCCCGTATAGTTTCCGGCAAGCTCCCACATCGGGAATACACCGCCTTCTTTCTCTTTCTGGATCAAAGAGCGGATAAAGGCTTCATTCAGTTCAGGATCTATAATTGTCATCAAAGGATGATAAGCACGGAAAGTATCCCACAAGGAGAATATCGTGTACACAGGTTCGTCCACACTGCCCTGATGCGGTTTCAAATCCATACCGAAATAACGTCCGTCTGCATCCGTAAAGAGATTGGGCTGCAAACCGGTGTGATAAAGGGCTGTATAAAACATCGTGCGCTGGTCGGCATTCTGCGTACGGATATCTATTTTGGACAGATAGTCATTCCATGCCTGACGTGCTGCACTCCGCACTCCGTCAAAATCCCATCCGGGTATTTCGGCCTCCACATTCTTACGCGCTCCGTCCATATCGACAGCCGAAACACCTACTTTCACCAATACCTCTTCATTCTGTGCCGTAGGGAACTGCAACAGAACTTTAGCGGTGGGCAAAAGCGGACCGCCTTCTTCCAATGCCACAGAATCCGTCACCAATGTATAGGTAAACGGCTTGGAAAACTTGGCATAGAAGTTGATATACTGGTCGAATGCCCAATATACCGTTTTTTTATGTCCGCGGATTTCGGTATCACTGATTACTTCTATTTTCATTTCCTCATTTGTCTGACGCTCGATACTGTAATCAAAGTCCAGAATGAAACCGGCATCTTCGGCTTCCGGAAAGGTATAACGGTGAATGGCGGCACGCTTTGTCGCAGTGAGTTCCGCCTTTACGTTATAGCGTTCCAGCAAGACGGAATAATATCCGGGTTGCGCCACTTCATTATCGTGCGAGAAAGCCGAACAGTACGCCATTTGCTGACTCTTCGCCCCCATCGGATGATACTCCTGTTTCCCTACAGTAGGCATCAGCAGTACATCACCGTAGTCCGCACATCCTGTTCCGCTAACATGGGTATGCGAGAAACCGTTGATGGTAGTATCCTCGTAATAGTATCCGGAACAAGCGTCCCATTCGTAGATGCGTGTATCGGGACTGGGTTGAATCATCCCGTTCGGAACAACCGCACCCGGATATGTATGTCCATGTCCGCCTGTCCCGATAAAGGGATTTACATAAGAGGCATAGTCCTGCTCTGCCTGCGTACAGCTAAAGACAGTACCCAGCAACAGGAGTCCGCCCAGCAATATGGAATTAGATTTCAAGTTTGTTTTCATATTCTTTGGTATTATATTAGGATTATCAAATCGGCATAAAGCTGACAGCCTGTCCCCCACCTTTTGCCATGACAATGGTCAGGGTATCATCGGACGTCACCTGTTTCTCTATGATTTCGTAAGATTCCGGATTGGTCTCCCAATCGGCATCTTTTCCGTCGGCATAGATAACGGCGGCATAAGTTTTTCCTTTTTCCAGAAAATCCAGTTTCACATCTATGCTGCGCGCCTCTTCATCGGTTGCCGCCCCCAGAAAATATTTATCTTTTGCCTTACGTACTATTGCCACGTATTCACCCGGTTCGCCGGCAAGCGCCTCCGACCAGTCACAGTCTGCATCAAAATCACGGAAGAAACGGAAAGCGGGATGGCCTTCATAGTTTTCAATCATGTCGGCAGCCATCTGCAAAGGAGAGTAAAGTATCACCCAATTGGCTATCTGCTTGGCAAGCGTGGTATTGATACGGCAATCCTTACTGTCTTTCATATTCCACTTTTTCCGGTCGGGATTGTTTTTGGCACGCTTGTACAGCACATCAAAGATACCCGGCGTATAGTCCATCGGACCACCCAGCAAACGGGTAAACGGCAACATCACATGATGTTCCGGCGGATTACCTTCGCTCCAGGCATTCCACTCCATGCCGCGGGCGCCTTCGCGGGTCATCATGTTGGGATAGGTACGACGTATACCGGTATCCTTTATCGGCTCATGCACATCGAGGGTAGTACGATACTTGGCAGCCGTTTTCACGACATTGCGATAATGCCGCACATTGAACTGTCCGTGGTGGTTGTGACCGTTGGGAAGACCACCGGCATACCCGGTCTTTACGCTATGGATACCCAAATCGGCATACCATTCATAAGCCTTATCCAACTGATTTTCGTAATTACAGATATTTCCTCCCGTTTCATGATGACCGATAATCTCAACACCCTTCTTCCGGGCATAAGCTGCTATTTCCTTTATATCGAAATCGGCATACGGTTTGGTATAATCGAAGTTCTGCGTTCCGCCCCAGTTCTCCCAACCTTCATTCCAGCCTTCGAACATAACGGCTTCGATGTTGTTGGCTGCGGCAAATCAATATAACGTTTTGCATTTTCGGTAGTGGCGCCGTGGCGGTCGTTTATCACCCAGCTCTCCACACCCAGATGCATGCCCCACCATATACCTACATACTTCATCGGGCGAATCCAGTCGGTAGACTCCAAAACGCAGGGTTCGTTTAAGTTCAGGATAAGTGCTGAATTTATCAGTCCCACAGCTTTCGAAGCTATCTGTACAGTACGCCAGGGCGTATTGAAACTGCCGCCTTCTATCTTAGCCTTAATGCCGTCGGGCCATGGAGCCAACTCGGATTTGAATCCGCAGCCGCCGGTATTTTGCAAAGTCATTTCAGGAAAGTCCGTCAATGCGGCTTCGTGAATACTGGCGTAAGTCTTACCTACCTTAAAGGTCATCGGAGTGTTTGCGTTATCAGTCTTGCTGAGCGGCTGTGTACGATATAACAACTCATATGTTTCGTAGTTGGCAGGAATAGACCAGGAAATTCCATCCTGCGCCATATTGAAAGAGGTAAGTTCGTCCGTAACAAAGATGCTGTCTACTCCGGCAACTTCATACTCGTACCGGAAACCGACTCCGTCGTCAAATACCCGAAAACGAAGGGTCAGTTTCGTATCCGCCTCATCAGACAGACAAACCGCCATTTCATTATAATGGTTACGGATACTCTTATTCTCTCCCCAAGGTTGTGTCCATGTCTCGTCCGCAGCGGAAAACTCCGTACCGACAACTTCATACCTTCCGAAAGATTCACACCCTTTCCGGCAAGGAATCCCAAAGCAGAAGGGGTTACAAAAGCCGTATCATCCACATCTATCCGATAGGTCATGCGGTTGTGGTCATCCAATGCAAACTGAAGGCGGATATGACCATCAGGCGAAACGACTTCTGTCGGTTTGGGAGTACATCCGCATATTACAAGCAGCAGACTGACAGTCCATAATATTGTTTTCATGTTTTTCCGGTAATTTTTTACTGTGTAATGGTACAAAAAACATGCAGCTACCTACGCTTTTCCTTAGAAAACGAATACGGATAATCTTCCGCACGGACACCTCGCTGCAGGTTGGCTTATCGCCCATTTCGAATTTCAGCGTACCGCCTTTCAGCAAGTCTCCGTGACGCAGGTAGTTTTTGGTATATTCATTTCCGTCGACCTGAAGAGACTGTATATAGACATTCTGCGCACTGTTGTTTCCGGCATCGATCGTCAGCGAGTTTCCGTTTTCAAAATGCAGAACGCTTTCTTGAACAAGGGAGCGCCCAATACATATTCGTCCGTACCCGGACAAACCGGATAGAAACCCAATGCGGAGAATACATACCATGCCGAAGTCTGCCCATTGTCTTCATCCCCGCAATAACCGTCCGGACCGGGTGTGTACATGCGGTTCATCACCTGACGCAGCCAATATTGCGCTTTCCAGGGTTGTCCGATATAGTTATAGAGATAAATCATGTGCTGTATAGGCTGGTTGCCATGTGCGTAATTGCCCATATTCATTACAGTCATTTCGCGTATTTCATGGATGACTTGTCCGTAGTAGCTATCATCGAATACAGGCGGAACAATGAATACGGAATCGAGCATATTGGCAAATACCTTTTCGCCCCCCATCAGATCGACCAATCCTTGCGGGTCGTGGAATACCGACCAGGAGTAGTGCCAACTGTTTCCTTCGGTAAAGGCATCCCCCCACTTCAACGGTGAGAACGGTGTCTGGAACTTACCGTCTTTATTACGCCCGCGCATCAACAGACTTTCCTTATCAAAAATATTACGATAGTTCATGGCACGCTTTGCAAACAACTCCTGCTCCTTTTTCGGACGGTTCAAAGCTTTGGCAAGCTTATAGATGCACCAGTCGTCATAAGCATATTCCAGTGTACGGGCAGCATTCTCGTTAATCTTCACATCATAAGGAACATATCCCAACTTGTTGTAATATTCATAGCCCAAACGTCCGGTAGATGATATTTCCGGATGTACATGCTCCGTCCCGTAAAGCAGCCCTTCATACATAGTCTTTACATCTTCTACCTTAACACCCTTCAAATAGGCATCGACCAAAACGGAAGCCGAATTATTGCCGATCATGCAGCCACGGTGTCCCGGACTCGCCCATTCGGGAAAGAAACCACTTTCCTTGTAAGCATTGACAAGTCCCTCCTGAATTTCCCTGTTTACCGACGGATACATCAGATTAAGGAAAGGAAACAGACAACGGAATGTATCCCAGAAACCCGTATCGGTGTACATATAGCCGGGAAGCACTTCCCCATTATAGGGCTGTAGTGAATGGGAGCACCCTGCTTGTCCAACTCGTAAAAAGCACGGGGGAAAAGCAGCGAGCGGTACAGGCAGGAATAGAAAGTGCGGTATTGGTCGAGGTTTCCGCCCTCCACTTCAATCTTGCCCAACACATTGTTCCAAGCATCACGTCCTTTCTGCACCAGCGTGTCAAAACTGTCCGCACCCAATTCGAGCAAGTTCCGCTCAGCCTGTTCGTAGCTGACAAAAGAAGAAGCAACACGTGCATGCACAATCTCGCCTTTCTTCGTCTTAAATCCGATAATCGCACCTGCATGGGCAGCTTGCTGCTCTTTCTGCGATTCCTGAATTACACTGTCTTTAACAGAAGCGGTATATGTAAAAGGTTTGTCGAACTCTACAATAAAGTAGTTTCTGAAATTCTGCGGTACACCGCCGCTGTTACGGGTGGAATATCCGATGATCCGGTTCTTTTCCGGTACAATCCTGATATAGGAACCGCGGTCGAAAGCATCTACCACGACATAAGAATGTTCATTTTCCGGAAATGTGAAACGGAACAGCACGGCACGTTCGGTAGGAGTAAACTCCGTCACCACATCGTGCTCCGCCAGATATACCTTATAATAATGCGGCAACGCAATCTCACCTTTATGCGAGAACCAGCTTGCACGTTTGTCCTCATCGAAAACAGGTTGCCCGGTAACAGGCATAATGGAGAATTGCCCGTAATCGTTTATCCATGGACTGGCTGGTGCGTCTGCTTGAAGCCTCGGATTTTATTGGCCGTATAGACATATTGCCAGCCATCCCCCATTTTTCCGGTTTGCGGTGTCCAAAAATTCATTCCCCACGGACGCGCAATGGCGGGATAGGTGTTTCCGGTAGAAAGCTCGAATGTGGACTGAGTGCCCACCAAAGGATTTACATACTGTACCCAATCCTTAGCCTTTATGCTCGTAAAACAGCATAAAAAGCAAATGCCAATAAAAGTTTTTTCATAATATTTGAATTTCAGATTATCAATAAACAAAACAAGCCTGTTCTATTTGGATTTGGAAGAAGATATAAAAACGTTTTCGCCTATTACCTTGTATTTGATACCGATGGAATTCTTTATCAAATCCAATGTGGCAGCTACGTTTTCTTTCTTCTTCAACGGTCCGGAATATGTTCTTTCAATGTCCACATCCGGTGCTATAATGATTTTCACGTTATAGGCTCTCTCCAAAATCTTGCAAAGCGTGCGTATGTCCGTCTGATTTAAATCGAATGCCGTATCATGCCAGCCCTCTATACCCGGTTCTGCAGGTTTCACCGTTAGTCGTCTGGTCATTCCGTCCAATTCGGCCTGTTGCCCCGGCGAAAGCACTATCATGCCTTCACCATGATTGCCCTTTACTTCTACCTCACCTTTCAATAAGGTGCTACCGCCCTTTGTCCGTTTTCCCCGGACTTCAAATTAAAGGTTGTTCCCAATACCCTCACTTGCATGGCATGGCTTTGTACGATAAAAGGCTTGGCTGTATTTCTCTTCACATCAAAGAAACCTTCTCCATTCAGATACACATGTCTCTCGCCACCTTCAAAATTACGGGGATATTGCAAAATCGTGTTTTTATTCAACCATACTTTGGTTCCATCCGGAAGCATCAGCTCCTTTATGGTTTCATTGGCCGTAACAGTGACCAAAGATTCGGAACTACGGCTACCCGCCTGATAGAACCAGTAGCCCATACCTCCTATAAAAAAGCACCGACTGCAATAGCTGCATATTGCATCCACCGGTGAAACAGTGTACGCTTCAACTTATGCTTCCGCTCCTCTCCGAGCCTTTGCGACAATTGTTTTCAGCCTTCGCAAGGAGTGCTTCCTCAGAAGCCGCATCGGATTTTCCCAAATGGTACAGTTCCTCTAATGTAAATAATTCATGAGCATTCTCTTCCGACTCCTCCAACCAGACATTCAACGAGCGAAGTTCCTCTTCCGAACATTCACCCGCTAAAAACTTTACTATTATTTTTTCATCCAATTTGCCCATTTTCCTGTTCATGTTACAATATTAGAACAATCCTATCTTTAAAAACACTTACTAATCCGACCGATAATTAAAGAGAAAATGCCTATTTGCACATCGGAGTGGCAACCTTTCGGTTACCACCCGGTACGTTCATACTGCTTTCCGCTCCACTCTACTTCATCGTCGTACAACAATCGGGATATACGGCTGAATTCTTTTTCATACGAACGTTCATTGTTCAAATCGTAAACAGCAAAATAGCCCCAACCGTTCTGACGGATGTTTTTCAAGCAGTCATCATCTATCTTTACATCTCCTCTGGCTGTGGTGACTTCAATAGCATACGGGCATTGTTTGGCTATGCTTACCGTATCGGCAGGAATAGCCTTCCACTTACCGTAATATCCGTAAATGGAATAGTCGATCAATTCATCCACTGTTTTTCCTTCTACCGTACCGACCGGATAGTCGTATCCCGCATACCAGTAAATTCCTATTGTCTTGTCCGGCATTAACTTACGGCTTTCATACACCAAATCGGCATAACGCTGCGAAGTACATTCTTCAATACTTGGAGCTACTGCATCCGAAGGAATATAGGGCTCCACAGCCTGGTCGGTGGCATAGGTGGAATACTCATCATCAAAGTCTATGCCGTCAAATCCATAAATATCAATATACGCTTTCAAATCCTTTGCAAAGCGCGGGCGGCATCTTTCGAAAGACTACGCATACCGGCAGCAGTGTGGTCTCCCAAGATGGAGAGATGAACTCTTATGCCTTTTGCCTGCAACGGGCGTACAGTCTGCTCGATATTATCAAGTACAAATCTGGTTTGCTCGTTACACGAAACATAAGGAACATCATCCGCGCTCAAACGGATATTGGCTGCAAATACACTGGCTATGTCAAAGAAAGGAGCCTTATCGCTCTTCATCGTGTACTCACCCGCATTCAACATACTTTCACGATTGACTTCCACATAACATAAATTCTTTACCTTGCGTCCCGCATTGACTTCCGGCATGACTGCAAGCGGTTTTACCAAATAAATAAAGGCCTTGTTGTCCGTATGTTTTTCCGTTCCCGCAGTAGCTACCGCCGATACAGCCACAGCATAGGTAGCCCCTTCCGTTCCACCCGGCAGTATATCCAGTGCAAGTGTGGCAGACTTACTTTTACCGGCTTCAACAACACGTTGCCATTGTTTTCCAGCAACAGTTTGTCTGCCGGATACATCGTATACCCCGTACCATTCAACTGGTTATAAGCATCCAATATCCTGGAATCCAGTTTGAAAGTAACGGCAACCTCCTGTTCTGCCGGTTCACTCAATTCAAAAAACAAATGTCCCGTAGCTTTTTTATCTCCTCTGAGCGCAATGGGAGTCAACATTTTTGCACCGGCGGCAGACTTCACTTCCCCGAAAATCGCTCCGGGATTTTCCGTAGTCTGTTTTCTGCCATTACCCGCTTCGGAGCAACCGGAATTCAATATCATTGATGACAGCATTAAAACACCTGCCGATATAAGCGTTCCTATTTTCATATATCTCATATATTATTATTCATTTAGATTAAAAACAAAAACTAACCTAAGAGAGATATCCGCAATCATACTTAGGTTAGTTTTCCATATAGGAAAACGGCAATGCACCGTTTCCTATCATAACTTAAAACGGATTATCTGAAGTTATCCGGTGTTTTCCACTTACCGGTTTCATCCATCGTATCTGCACATCCCACCATACTTTAGTACCTTGCGTATAAGCAGGCTTGTTCGGATTTCTGGATTCACTGTTCGGATAGCTTACACGCTTAATCAGTTTGGTATTCTCCACCTCACCGCTTGAGTTGTTGCCATAACGCGGCAGCAACAAATAACGGGGATAATCTGTGCGGCGAACCTCAGCCCAACCTTCGTTACCGTTAGGATAGACAGCCAGCCATTTTTGTGTAATGATTTTGTTCCAGTTGTTCCTTCTCTTGAACCACCTTCTTTGAAAGCCTTTTTACCTTCCAAATGGTCGATATATTCCTCTGCTTTATCTGAAGCAATACCATAATAGTCCATAGAAGCACGTACACCATCTTCATACAATCTTCCGGCAACCGCAGTTCCTGTTTCATTGCCCCAACCACGCAATGCAGCCTCAGCTCTCAGGAAAAGAGATTCAGAGTAACCGAGCCAAACAATTTCACGAGCCTGATTCCACCAACAATCGGGAAGCATTTCATCGCTCTTCAGATTAGTCTTCATAGGTGAATACTTCACTGTGTACTTAGAACCGACTTCTTTTGCCCCATTTCTGTATCCGCCGTATTCAGCATTGGGGTCCTCTGCTTTATAATCATCCTTGATTCCCGGATCATAGGGTGAAGGACGGAAGAACAGTATCTTGCAACGGGGATCCAAATAGCAATTCGCTTCTTTTTCATTATACTTGGTAGCGTCCAATCCAAAGATAGTACCTTCTCATCTGCATTTCGGGCAACCTTTTCAACAAAGCCACTGGCATTGGCATCTACACCCTCTTTAAGAGCCTGATTTTTATAAGCCCACTCCATCTCTTTCGGTAAAACGCAACTTGCACCCCAGCTGAACATCAATGCAAAGATATTCTCATTGCCACCGGTTATCCACTGACGTTTAGGAATCAGTTTCATATTATCTTCCTGGCCTTTCATCAAACCCGAAGGATCTGACAAAGCTTTTTCTCCTTGCTCCCGAGCAACTTCCGGAGCAACATTGCTTACACGTAAAGCCAGACGTAAGCGCAAGGTATTGGCGAAACGAATCCACGGCTCTACCTTACCTCCATAGATGCGGTCGTCCTCAGCACTGAAAGAGTATTGATCTACAGCAGGCGGATTATGCAATCCCGTAATGGCTTGGTCGAGCAATTTAAAGATAATGTCATACACTTCTTTCTGCGGAGTATAAGTAACATTTTTCCGTAGGCGGCATTGCACCTTTCACATAATACTGGATAGGAATATCACCATACGTATCGGTTTGTGCCGAAAGCAGGAAAGCGTAATAGATACGGGTTATATAGAACGCATTGTGATAATACTCCTTGTTGCAGAACCAGAAAGTCTTGATAAGCTGGCTGTACTCGGCAATCGTACGGTCGTCATAAAAATGCTTCCAACGGGCAGCAGACCAACCGTCATTATAAGCATACGCCGGTGAATTGTTCAAGAAACCGTTCGAGCCATTATATGCCGCATAGACATCATGCGTCAGATTGGTAGCAGTCTGGTAATCGTTATACAGACCTTCATAAGTAAAGTTGAAGAAAATAGAGCCTAACGCACTTTCTGTTGCCTTCAGACTTTCCAAAGCGCTCTCCGAAATGGTATAATCGATATCAATACCCTCCGGACCGCAATCCATAACCGACGGGTCATAGACAGGTGCGTTCGGATTGGTATTCATTTCTTCAAAATCATGCATCCGGCCAATGCCAGCAATGAGCAGAGAGCAACGGATTTATATAAATTAAGTTTCATATAATTCTAATATTTGAGTTTTTAAGTTTCCTACTGCATTATCAAGTTTAAAAACCTAAGCTGACAGACAGACCGAATGTACGGGTATAAGGCAGCGCCGCATAGTCGATGGCCTGTGAGAACATGGTTGTATCATAACCACCCTCCGGACTTGTACCCGGTGTATGTTTCAGCAGGTAACAAAGATTACGTGCCACGAATGATACGCTGAGCGACTGAATCGGAGTCTTTTTCAACAGTTTAGTCGGGAAATTGTAACCGATTGACAACTCTTTCAATTTGATGAATGAAGCATCGTACAAGAAATCTTCCGCCAGCAACGCACCGTAATACTGGCTTGCCGTAATCTTGGTAGTATTGGGTTGTCCGCTTTCGGTTACACCGGGGAACACCATCATATAATTATCCTTCTCACCGCGATTCTCGGTACGCTTTGCCAAACCGTTACCGGCTGCCACCATCTCGGAATAAGAAAGGATGTCGCCACCGAATTTCATATCGAACATTGCCGACAAGGTAATTCCCTTATAAGTAAAGGTAGGCGATACGGACATAGTCAAATCAGGCTGAATATTGCCGATAGGATTGTTTACGCGTTCTTTCTCATCGTTGATTGTCTGGGGCAAACCGTTCTCACCGATAATGATATTACCGCTGTCATCGCGTTTGTACAGTTTCTGAGCATAGATTTCACCCAGTTTTTCTCCGGCACGTGCACCTACGTTAACGGGGAAGTTACTGTCACCGTTAAAGAACAGGTAGTTCACATTAGCATCCGGTGCCAATTCTTTCACCTTAGATACGTTATGAGCAATATTCACATTCAAATCGAACGTAAAGTCTTTGGTATCCACAATTGTAGAATAAAGCATCAACTCCACACCCTGATTGGTAATCAAACCGGCATTTACCCATTGTCCGCCACTCCAGGGAGCCGCTGCGGGCACTTTCATAATCTGGTTCTTAGTCTTGCTATAATAGTAAGTGAAGTCAAAACCCAAACGGTTATTAAAGAATTTCATATCAAGACCAGCCTCGTAAGAGGTAGCGATTTCCGGTTTCAGATTGTCATTCATCTTCACATTGCTCTTATCCGGAACCAGAATACCGTTGTCGAACTTATAACCATAGGTATTTATCAACTGATAGGGTTCCGTATCCTTACCCACCTGAGCAGCAGAAAGACGCAACTTGGCAAAGGTAACCCACGACGGCAACGGCTTGTCGATGCTCTTCATAAAGTCGGAGATAACAAAACTCAAGTTGGCGCTGGGATAGAAGAACGAGTTATGTGCCTTTGGCAAAGTAGACGACCAGTCGTTACGGGCCGTAATATCGAGTGACAGATATTCCTTCCATGACATCTGTACCGAACCGAATACGGAATTCATGGCACGTTCACGTTCCACATTAGCAGCGGTACGAAGCAGATTGGAAGCATTGAACATCCACAATCCTTTAGTGTGCATATTACCCACACCGGCAGTAAGGTTCTCGAATTTCTGATACATGAAGTTGGCGCCGGCAGTAAAGCCAGACGGAAGTTATCAGTCAACTGGCGATCGCCCATCAATACAAATTCGGCATTGCTTTCAAAGAAGTTCTCTTCACCGCGATCCATCTTGTCATCCTTAATCTGGCTGGGGAAAGATTCTCCGCTGATACCGTCACCGCCATTGGTATTCTCCACACGGGTACGATAGTAGTCGAACGCATATTTGGCTGAAAGATGCAACCAATCGGTAAAGTTGATTTTAGCTCCATAATAACCGAAGGCACGCCAGCGCTCGTCGCTGTTGTGACGTTGGTTCAGTACATAATAAGGATTACGGATGCCGGCTGTAGGACCATACCAGTTGCTGTGTACACGGTTCTCCGTAGAATATTGTTTCAAATCGTCCAGACGGACATTATGAGGAATACCCATCAACTGATTGATTGCACCGTAGTTACCATACTCCGGACGGTCTGTTGCCTTCGTGCGGCTCAAAGAGATTTTACCGTCCATAGACATCCACTTATTCAGTTCCGTACCGGCATTAAGGTCGATATTCACACGATTCAGTTTTTCATTGGGGAATACGCCCTTGCTGTCCGAAATACCGACAGAAGCACGATAATGAGAAGTTTCCGTACCGTTGCTCACAGATACGTTATGATTTTGAGAGAAACCGGTATCGAAATAATCCTCCAGTTTATTGCCATACTTGGAGTAAGCGTATGTCTCACCGTTCCAAGCCTTTTGCTGGCTGCCGTCAAGAACAGGTCCCCAGCTGCCCGATGCCGATGTAGTATATTCAGCACCGCCATTCGCACCGATTTGTCCTTGTCCGTAACGGGTTTGCTGTTCCAGCGTTTCCGCTACACTGCTCCAGGTGAAATTACCGTTATAACGCACACCGAAACCGGTTTTCTTGGAACCTTTCTTGGTTGTAACAAGGATAACACCGTTACCGGCACGCGATCCGTAAAGAGCTGCCGCATTAGGTCCTTTCAACACGGAAATACTTTCAATGTCATCCGGATTAATGTCGAGTGCTGCGCCACCACGGTCTACACCACCATAGAAGGAAGCATCGCTGTTATTGTTATCGCTGAACGGCACACCGTCTACAATCCACAACGGCTGGTTGTTGTCGCTCAAGGAAGAGTTACCGCGGATGGTGATTTTGGTAGAACCGCCCAAGCCGGTAGCCGAGGTGTTCATTTGAAGACCTGCACCTTACCTTGCAGTGCGCTGGTTACCGACGGGTCGCCGGTTTTATTCAGTTCATCGCTCTTCAGTTCCTGAACCGCATAACCCAGCATCTTCTTCTCGCGCTTGATACCGAGGGCAGTAACCACAACCTCCTGCAATAACTGCGAGTCGTCTTTCATCGTTACATTAATGGCGGCTTGTCCGTTTACATCAATGTCTACCGCTTCATAGCCAATGTAAGAGAAACGTAATTTGGCCGACGGAGCCGAAACATTCAGCGTATAATTACCGTCAATATCCGTAATCGCACCGTTGGAAGTCCCCACTTCCTGAATACTTACGCCAATCAACGGTTCGCCCGTAGTATCCGTAACGGTTCCCGTTACCTTGTGAGTTGCCTGCTGGGCTACCTGGGCAACTGCCGTCCGCGTTTCTTTTTTAGAAAGATACACCACGCCGTCTTCAATGCGATAGCTGACACCCTTTCCCTCGAGCGCCTTGTCCAAAACGGTTTCCAACGAAGCATTCTTCAAATTCACTGCATGTACAGGAATGGAAGCCAGATTGTCATCATAAAAAATTGGTACTTGGACTGCGCCTTGATCTGCTTTATCATAGTCTAAACGGGCATTTGACAAAGCAACATTCAGTTGAGCTGCCGCAATCTGAGAAGAGGTTGCAAACATGGCAAAAATAAGAAATGCACGAAGCAGTTTCTGAAAATTGCACAAATACTTGTTTTTCATACTTGTCTCTTTTAAGATTAAACTAATTACTTTATATTAGATTTTTTCACTACGATAATATAACAACCACACCTATGGAAAACACTTACGCGAGCAAACACTTTTTTTTCTACAAAAAAATATTTATCTTACAATCAAAACCTTACAGCTATTTGTTCCGGATATAACCTTCCAGCCGGCTACGCAAAAATCTCAATGCCTTATACATATGAGCCTCTACCGTACGGAGCGATACATCCATGGCTTCGGCAATATCCTTATTCTTCATATTGTGCAAGTAGCTGAGCTTAAATACCAGCTTGCATTTTTCCGGCAATTCGTCGATAGCGCTGATGATATGCTTCCTTAATTCCCGGTCTTCTATCCGTTTCAGCACATCGTTATCATCCGGCTGGTAAAACAGGGCGCGTTTATTGTACACTTCCTGCATGGCTGCTTCATAGCTGTTCTTGATGTCGCGATGTTTCAACACATTCAGTGCACGGGTATAAACCGCCCGGTACAGAAAAGCTTGTATCTGCTCGCCCACTGTCACACTGTCTTTTCTGTGCCAGAGCTCCACAAACACTTCCTGCACCACATCCTCGGCATCTTCCTCCCCTACCATGCGCGCTGCATAAAACAGCAGATTCGCATAGTATTTCCGGAAAAGTTGCCTGTACACTATGTCAAACTCATCTTCCATATATTATTTCAAGGTAAGCTCAATACCACGCTTTTCCGGGTTCACTTCCCATTTCGAACTCCAGAATACTTCCGTTCATTATCTGCTCATGCGTAATATAACTTTTGTCATAAGGCTTTCCGTCGAGCTTCACCGACCGGATATACCTATTCTTCCCGCTCACCCCATGAGCAAGAACCGTAAAGGTTTTGCCATTGGACAACCGCATCCTTACCTCCGGATACAGCGGCGTACCTATTTCATACTCACCGCCAACCGGATTTACAGGATAGAATCCCATGGCGCTGAATACATACCAGGCAGACATCTGCCCGCAATCCTCATTACCGCACAAGCCGGCGGGCGTATTCTTATACAGCTCACGCATCACCTCCGACGCATACTTCTGGGTTTTCCAGGGTTGCCCCACTTTGTTGAACAGATAAATAACATGATGGCTCGGTTCATTGCCATGCGCATACTGCCCTATCATACCGGTACTGAAAATAGGAAGCTCCTCATCATCGGCAGGGCGGTACGTGAACATACTGTCAAGCTTCTGCGCAAAGCGCTCCTTCCCGCCGGTCAGGACTATCAGTCCGTCAATATCCTGCTGCACCGACCAGAAATACTGCCAACCGTTGCTTTCGCAAATATGCGGCGTATAATCATCCGGCGAGAAACCGTCTATAAAAGCTCCCTTGTCATCACGCGGCTGCATGAAAGATGTCTGCGGATTATATACATTCTTATAATTCTGCGAACGTTTGTAGAATTCATCCGCTACCTGCCGCTCACCCAGCTTCTCGGCCAAGCGGGCTATACAGTAATCATCGTAAGCATACTCCAGGGTTTTGGAGAGCGACCAGTTCTCTGCATTATAGCTATCCGTCACGTTGTAAGGCACATATCCATGCTTCTTATAAAGGCCGATGCCCGATAATCATCCATATTGGCTGTAGCCACGCAAGCTCCAAAGCCTTCTTAGCATCAAAATCCCCTATACCTTTCAGACAGGCATCCACAATGACCGGTACGGAGTGATAGCCTATCATCATATCCGTTTCGCTGCCATAAAAATTCCATACCGGCAGGCGACCGTTCTGCTCATAAAAGGCAAGGAAGGATTTCACCATGTCGTTCACACGCGCCGGCTCTATATAAGTATAAAGCGGATGAGAGGCACGGTACGTATCCCATAAGGAGAAAGTGCTGTAATTCGTCCATCCGTCGGCTTTATGTACCTGCCTGTCGGGCCCGTAATAAGAACCGTCCACATCGGCATAGATGGTAGGAGCCAGCATCGAGTGGTAAAGGGCCGTGTAAAACTTCACCTTTTCATCACGATTGCCGCACTCGATTTCTATCCGTGACAAATGCCTGTTCCAGTTTTTGCGTGCGGCAGCAAGGTATTTATCGAAATCATCATCAGGTACTTCCGCCGCCAGATTACGTGCTGCCCCTTCCATGCTTACCCCCGAAATGGCCGTGCTCACAAGGAGCTGTTCTCCCTTTGTTGTCTTAAAGTCAAAACGTGCCATGACCGAAGTCCCGATTCTTTTTCCATCTTTCAGACTGCTGCCGAATCCAGCCGCATCGTCTCAAAGGGGCGGGAAAAGCGTGTACGGAAAAAGATGCGCTGACCGCGCGCCCATCCGTCAGAAAAACGATAGCCCTGAATAGTAACGGAATCCACTTTCTCTACATAAGAATCTTTCGTAAAGTCCCAGTTCATGGCTTTCCTCAAATTCAGGATAACGGCTGCATCAGCCTGGGGAAAGGTATAGCGCTGAATGCCGCAACGCTCGGTTGCGGTAAGCTCTACGTTGATATCGTAATCTTTCAGGAGCACGCGATAGTAACCTGCGCTTGCGGACTCATCGGCATGCGAGAACCGGGAATGGATGCCCAACGGTTCTTCAGCCTCCTTATAAGGAAGAGTTACCGGCATGAAGGAAATGTCATACAAATCGCCCGCCCCTGTACCCGAAAGATGGGTGTGACTGAAACCGGCAATCGTACTGTCGGGATAAAAATATCCCGAAATGCGGTCCCAACCGGGAAGCCCGTTGTCGGGACTGAGTTGCACCATGCCGAAGGGAACCTGTGCACCGGGATATGTATTCCCGGTAAAATCTGTACCGATAAACGGATTTACATAGTCTGCATAACATTCGTCTGCGACTTTCAAAGCGTCCCGCTGCATACAAGAGGATAGCAACAGGACAGGCAAGACTGTACAAATGGATCTCAATATTTTCATAATATGATACGGTTAACATATTCAAACTGCCTATTAAAACAACTCAACATGAAATAACACTTATTTCCATAAGTATGTCCGAATACAAATATAAGAAAAACATGTATATTTTCACACTTTTTGCATATTTTTTTTCGTCCGCATCCCCAAAACGGATAAAGAAAGTTTTCTACAAGATAAAGCATTCGGAACTCATGTTTTTTATTTATGTTTGCGTAAAAAAAACAAATGAACTATACAACTTACCTCTTTGACTTCGATTACACGCTTGCCGATTCTTCACGCGGCATCGTCACCTGTTTCCGCAACGTACTGAACCGCCACGGCTATACCCACCCGACCGACAACGACATCAAACGCACCATCGGCAAAACGCTGGAAGAATCTTTTTCCATTCTTTCCGGCGTAACCGATACCCGCCAGTTGGCTGAGTTCAAAAAAGAATATATAAAAGAGGCAGATACGCACATGACCGTCAATACCGTGCTTTTCCTTGAAACCAAGTCGGTACTGGCAGCCTTGAAAGATTCAGGCGCCGCATCGGAATTATATCCACCAAATTCCGTTACCGCATCAAGGAGTTGCTGGACCAGCATTTTCCCGAAGACTTTCTTGACATCATCATCGGCGGAGAAGATGTGCAAACGCCCAAACCATCGCCGGAAGGTCTGCTGCTTGCCATCAGGCAACTCCATGTCACCAAGGCCGAAACACTATACATCGGTGACAGTACGGTAGATGCAGAAACCGCACAAAAGGCCGGAGTGGATTTTGCAGGTATCACGCACGGCATGACCACCGCCGAAGAACTGAAGAAATACCCGCACAAGAAAATAATGAGCAGCCTGGAAGAATTGTTAGAACGGGAACCATTGCCCGCCGCTGCATCCCCAAGGAACATCAGTGTACGTCGCATTGCGCTTCTGCTGCTCTTCTTTGCTGCATTCGCCGCTTTCTTTTGCTTGCTCATCCTTATATAATGCTTAAGGAAATACCTTGCCACAATTAAATCGTTCCGCTATGGGGAAAGTTTTGTTCTGCCATGGTGGAACAAAATTTCCTCCACGGTGGAACAGAATGTTCTCCACGATGGAACGAATAAGCCTTCGCATCTCCACCGCTTAACGGCACTCCCGGAGCATCCCGGCTTATGGAGAAGCATTTGTTTAAGT
>ENA-OUNI01000280-OUNI01000280.1-human-gut-metagenome-genome-assembly--contig:-NODE-280-length-23870-cov-3.782715_pt1 | contig 23870 bp, 29 predicted proteins | sample MGYA00242499_ERZ504580 | MGnify/ENA primary metagenome ERZ504580 (study PRJEB26092, sample SAMD00036315) | human gut metagenome | host: Homo sapiens | study: EMG produced TPA metagenomics assembly of... | reverse complement strand
CTTCTTTCGAAAAGGCTCGTCCTGGATTTGATGCAAGTAACACCAATATTTCAAATTCAGTATGCGTTAAATTTATTATTTTTCCACCTCTTTCAACCTTATGTTGGTCTGTATATATTTTCAAATCTTTAATTTGAATAATTTCCTCCTCATGTGAGACATTTATATACTTTGTTGCCCTTCGTATATTAGCCTTTATTCTCGCAACAAGTTCTATGATAGAAAAAGGTTTTGTTACATAATCATCAGCTCCCAAATTTAATCCTCTGGTTTTGTCTATATCATTGTCCTTAGCAGTTATTATAATAACAGGCATTACACTTTTCTTTCTGATTGATTTCACTACATCAAAACCACTGCATCCAGGAAGCATTAAATCAATTAAAGCCAGATCATAAGACTCCTGTTCTAATGCTGAGATTGCACTTTCTCCTGTATAAACTGGTAAAACTTCATATCCTTCTCCCGAAAGATAATCTGTTACCATTTCACTAATATTTATATCGTCTTCCACTATTAGAATTTTGTACACATTTCTTCCTCCATTCGTTAATACTATAGCTACTATTATAATTTCATTCCGTTCATCCAGCTAGTACTTATCCTGAATTATTCACGACACTGTGATTTTGCTATTTAACACAGGACCATAGTCTTGAATCCGCTCATAGTACCTCATTCTGCCAGAGAACTGCCTAAAAAAGGGCAGACTATCCCTGTTGCATTGATAAGAGGTCATTTGTGAGGATATCAAGGTTCGTTGATTGTTGTCATTCAAACTGTGGGTGCAGATTCCGGATGTTTTCCAGTGTCTCATAGAATTATTTCTTATATGGGAAACTGCTGCATAGTTTGAAATATTTATATCGTGCTGATTTGACTCCCCTTGCTGTTCAGCTATACACTTTCCACTATCTGGACATGTTCGGGACTTGCACCCGTTAGAGCGCGCCCATGGCGCGCAAACATATAAAAAGGAACCTGTTGGTTCCTTTTTTCATTTACCTGCTCATAAACAAGTGCTCTCTGAATATCTCCCGAAACAGCTTATCGGCACTCCAAAATACATTATCAGGTGTCACGACAGCCTTACATCCGATTGGTTCGATACCTGCCTTCTTATATTCCGCCAGAAAAATATCCATTTGTGATGAATTAATACCTGAAAAGACCAGAAGCTCCGCCGGAAAATCTGCTCCGCTATATCTTGAACCATCCTTTTTGAATCCGGTTATTCCGGCTATCGCACCGAGCTTCTGTCCGTAATCTGATTTTTCCACCTGCTGCACCGATATTCCAAGAGTTTTGCACAGGGCTTTTATTTTTTCCACTTTTTGAGCTGCTACACTAAATAACAGTATTTTTTGCGTAGATTTCTGCTGCATTCTTAATATCTCCTAATTCAAGGCAATTATGTTTGTAACTATATCAGTTTTTTTTCTCAGCGGTTCTGAATAGTTACTAAATTATCTCATATTGTATCAGCTCGTATTTCAGTCTGCTTCCCTCCATTATTTCCGGTGGGAGCAGTGCCCTTGCCACAAGCTTCAGATCGTCTGATTCAATATCGCATCTCTTTAGATTTGCATAGTCTCCGTCTATGGACACTACCTCGTAATACCATGTTTCCATGTGTTTTCCTCCTAAATTTCATTTTCCAAAGCATCTACTGATAATTCCAATTCACTTTGTTCTTTGCTTTACTGTAAGTGGAGCAGGTGTAATTGTCCTGTGCATTGGTGTACTTTCCTGTAGGATTACCGTTTTTGTCCTTCTTTTCATAACCGCCGGTGCTTTGTGTCACCGCTTTGCTCATCATCACGGGATAATCTCTCGTAGAGTGCTGTGATTTTGTTTAGTTCCGGTTGTTTGGTTTTCATAAGATTCTCCTTTTAAAACAAACAACCAGCTTATCTGTGGTTTTATTCTACCACGAATAAGCTGGTTTGTGTAAAAATAATTATTGTCTCACTAATAGGCGATTGATTTACCATATATCTAAACTATCTTCCTAATCCACCAAGCCTGCATCTCGTTATCCAAGACCAACCGGGCATACTCCATAGGGTTGTCAATGGCAAATAATGTGGAGGATACAACTAGTACACCGAGTAATATTTTCCAGCTAAATGCATTGATAAAATCGTACAAAATGAGTATAATAATAGTACGAAGAAAGGAAGTGGTGATATGTCAATTACAGCAACTGAATTGAAAAATAATCTTGGAAAATATTTATTATTATCTGCAAAAGAAGATGTTTTTATCACAAAGAACGGAAAGGTAGTGGCAAAACTGACAAATCCACATCAGGACAGAGTAGAAGTAGCAAAATCCCTGTTTGGAATCTTACCAAAGGATGCAGACTGAATGAAGCAAAAGAAGAAAGGCTTGGTGCAAAATAGATGAGGATTCTTGCAGATACAAATGTGATAATAGATGCCCTGACTTCAAGAGAGCCATGGAATAAAAGTGCAGAAGAAATATTTCTTATGGCAGCAAATCATACAATCGAAATGTACATTACTGCAAGTTCAGCAACAGACATCTATTATCTTATAAGGAAACATTTGCATAACATAGAAGCAGCAAAGATGATAATGGGAAAGCTTTATTCATTGACTGGAATATTAGAGGTTACAGCGGATGACTGCATGGATGCACTTGCATCTGCAATCAGTGACTATGAGGATGCAGTTGTTGAAAAGGTGGCATCCAGAAAAGATATGGATTATATTGTCACAAGAAATATAAAAGATTATCAGGCAGGTGGAACAAAGATAATTCTGCCAGATGATTTTGTGAAACTTGTTGAAGAGGAATAATTTTTACCACCAAATCGTCAAATACCGATTTTGTTAAACTCTTTCTATGCTCCATCCTCTGCCTTATTGCAGTCGATTCGTAAAAGCATATTATCATTAGAACGTGAAACACATTACAGCCTCCTGCCGCATTTGGGACAGAATTCGAAGTCCTCTGTAGTTGTATATCCACAATTGCTACATCTTTTTATTGTGTTTCCACTTCCATTTTCAAAGCCGTAACCATACTGCGGATTTACACGCTGCAAATGCTGTGGCAATATCTCCACGTCCTCGCCTCTTGCTATCCTGCGTCCTATTTCCGGATCAAGCTCGTAAAGCGCATTACAGCATGTGGTCTGCACATAGTAGTGCCTGTTCCATTTAAAACACGGAATGAAGAACAGTGACAGCACCATGTATGTCATATACACCTGATACCTGCCATACCTGCCACATTCATCGCAGGTAATGACCTGATTGAAGTCAAAGTCCTTCCTGCCGTCCGTTATTCCCATCATAAAAAACATATATGATGCCTCCGTTTATCTGTGCCACAATCCCCAGAAGTCTCCAAGCGACTCTCTCGTATGAAATCCCCCGCTCATCCCCAACTACCGGTATTGATTTGGCATCCATTTTCTCTATATTTACATAAGTACCCTGACTCACCATTGCAAATACCCTGTCTATCTGCTCCTCTGTGCCCTGTATTTCCATAAATACCGAGCCGTCAGGGTCATTTCTCACCCAGCCTGTTGCACCAACGCTTTCTGCCGCGTGCTCTGTTCTGTAGCGGAAACCTACTCCCTGCACAGAGCCGTACACTCTTATCTGCTTTCTGATGATTTTGCTGTCGTAATCACTCATATGCACTCACTTCCCTGATACACATTATTTTCAGTCTACAATAGCCCTGCAAACAACCTCATAATTGACTGCCCCAGCCTTCGTCTTGCACTTCTTCCGGTCCTGTACTTCTCCGTCACCTCCGCAGACTCAGTGAAAAGCCTGATAAAATCATCCTGATTTCATGCACCACTTCACAATCCGCCATAAAACAGCCATTTTCAAAGTGATGATAAAGGCTTCTGTAGTCAAGATTTATGGTACCGCAGGTTGCCATTATATCGTCTGCCACACTCATCTTTGCATGGCAAAAGCCCGGTGTCCACTCAAAAATCCTCACACCATGCTTCACAAGCTGGTTGTAGAATGAGCGTGTCACGCTGTATATTGGTTTCTTATCAGGTATGCCCGGCGTGATGATGCGCACGTCAACTCCACGCTTGGCGGCAAGTGTCAGCGCATGGCTCATCTCATCGGTAATGATAAGGTAAGGAGTGATAAACCAGCAATAACGCTGTGCCTTGTTTGCCATGCTGATATAGACATCCTCCCCCACCTGCTCGTTATCGAGAGGGCTGTCTGCATATGGCTGGATATATCCACTCTGTTTTGCCTCATAATCATAGTGTAGCAGATATTGCGATACATCCACCTCGCGCGGTACCTTGCGCTCTGATGCATTCCACATCTCGAGAAATGCGATGGTAAACGACTTGACAGCATCTCCCTCGAGCCTGATTCCCGTATCCTTCCAGATTCCGTATGGGTGTGTCACATTGAAGTACTCATTTGCCAGATTATAGCCGCCGGTATATGCGATTTTTCCATCAATTACCGTGATTTTTCTATGGTCACGATTGTTTAAAAACATGTTAAAGGCAGGTGCAACCGGGTTGAACACCCTGCATTTGATGCCAAGCTTCTCCATCTTTTCCGAGAAATCCCTGTCTATGAAAAAGATTGAGCCCATATCATCATAAAACACCCTTACCTCGACTCCTGCCTGCACGCGCTCCGTGAGCACCTTCTGGATACGGTGCCACGATTCCTTGTCCTCTATGGCGTGATACTCCATGAAAATAAATTTCTTTGCCTTTGATAAATCGCTAAGCTGCGCTTCGAGTCCCTTTGATGCCTGATCATAATATGTTACATCCGTGTTCTGATATACCGGATATAATGCATTTTTTGCCAGGTATGTTGAAATTCCCGCTGCCTGCGGCACCTTTTCATACATATCGGATAGTATGTCTGCGTTTTCAGGCAGACATGGAAGAAGCATGGAATCCACCTCTTCAAACCGTGCACGCATCTTATTCGGTGCGCCGTTTAGTCCGACTAACAGGTAAAGTGACACTCCCATTATCGGAAATGCCAGTATCAGTATAATCCATGGTGTAGTCATGGATGCGGTCTGCTCACGATTGTACAGTCCGAGCACAAGTACGATTGCCAGAACGCTTGTGGTCGTGTTTATTGCTGCCGCATATTCATTTAGCCTTGTAAACATATAGACCATGAAAACTGCCTGCAATAATATCGCAAGCACTGAAAAAAACATTCTCTTTAAACCATTCTGTGTTTTTTTAGTTCCCTCGTAGGTTTTTTCCTTCATCTATTATGCCTCCATTATCTTACTGTCTGTAATACCAAACCTCTCCATACATTTTTAGCCACCTTCTTATTTAAGAAGCCATTCAATTTCCTCTTTATAAGGAGGAATAGTCTTCTTCGCAGAGCTCTCCTCACAAAGCCATGGTGTTTCCAGAATCTTTGGTACATTTGCAAAGGTCTCATCATGCACCAGGCGGTGCAGTGTGTCATAGCCGATGGTTCCCTTGCCTATATTTGCATGCCTGTCCTTGTGTGCTCCAAGAGGATTTAAGCTGTCATTCACATGAAATACCGCTATCTGCTCAAGTCCTATCACCCTGTCAAACTCCGCAAAAACATCATCATAATGGTTCACAATATCGTATCCTGCATCATTTACATGGCACGTATCGAAGCAGACACGCAGTCTTTCTTTCCTGTCCACTCCATCATAGATTGCCTTAAGCTCCTCAAAGGAACGGCCTATTTCACTGCCCTTTCCTGCCATCGTCTCAAGTGCGATAAACACATCGTCATCATTCTGATTGAGCACTGTGTTAAGTCCCTTTACAATCTGTGCGATTCCAGCCTGCTCACCGGCATTTACATGACTTCCCGGATGAAGCACCAGTATGCGGCTCTTCATTGCCGCGGTCCTTACTATCTCCTTTTCCAGAAACTCCACTGCCAGCTCGTACGTCTCAGGCTTTACGGTGTTTGCCAGATTTATGATGTATGGCGCGTGGACCACTATCTCATTTATCCCATGCTCATGTGCATATTCCCAGCCTGCGTCTATGTTGAGCTCAAAGATTTCCTTTCTTCTCGTGTTCTGTGGTGCCCCGGTGTAGAGCATAAACACATTCGCGCCATATGACGCTGCTTCCCTGGCTGATGCCAGAAACATATCTTTTCCTGCCATGCCTACGTGACAGCCTAATTTTATATCACTCATATTTTTCCTCTGTTTCATTGAATCTATATATCTATTATTTCTACTATAACACTACATCCCTGATAACTCTATCTAAATATTCTAAATTTTACTAAACATAGCAAAAGTCATTGACATAGTATTAAAAACTACATATACTATTCTTTGCAACCACATATATTAATGGAATATAATTGCAATGTATGTGATGCATAACTACAGTTAACCAATTATTATAGAAATACGAGGGTAAATATGTTTGAAATAATTGTTGACTCTGCGGCAAACATTCCTGCAGAGCTATGTAAAAAATTTAAAATCAAGGTGCTATCATTTGTAAACCTTGTCAACGGAAAGGAAATGACCTGCTTTGAGCCTGACCTCACACCGGAACAGGAGCGGGCAAAGGGTAAGGAATACTATGACGCGATAAGAGAAGGTGCCGAGGTAAAGACCGGACTTATCAGCAGCGGAATCTTTGAGGATACCTTCAGGGAAATCATTGAGGCAGACAAGGATGTCCTGTATTTCTCCCTAAGTAAAAACATAAGCGGCAACTACAACTCAGCCCGTGTCGCAGCCGATGCTGTCCTTGATGATTGCAGTAACGGCAGAAAAATACGCCTGGTGGATTCATTAAATGCTTCCCTCGGACAGGGACTTCTCGCAATATACGCCAGCGAAATGCGTGAGAAGGGCATGAGCTTTGATGAGGTGGCTGACACTATAGAGACCTATCCTGCCAGATTAAACGGTGTGTTTACCGTGGGCAATTTAAAGTATATTGCAAGAACCGGCAGATTAAGCGGAACCACCGCTTTGGTTGGCAACATGCTAAGCATCAAGCCTATCCTAAGGGGCAGCAAGGACGGATATATTGTACAGTTCAGAAAATGTCGTGGCCGAAAAGCCGTATTAAATGAGCTTGTCAATCTGTTATGCGACAACATTACAGACCCTGAAAATCAGATTATCGGAGTGGCACATGCTGACGCATATGAGGATTCGCTCTATGTGATTGAACAGATTAAAAAGCGCATAAAGGTGCGCGATGTGATAAATACCACCTATGATTTCTGCACCGGAAGCCATGTTGGTCCGGAATCTTTAGCAGTATTTTTCATGGGAAAGGACAGAGAATTGGGAGCCTGATATCAGGCTCCCATTATATTTTACTTCTTAAGCTGCAGCTTTCTTGCTTTCTGATTTCTCACAGAGCTTCTTCACACCCTGAATTGCAACAAGCACACCAAGGATGAGCAGTAATACTGCGAATATAAGCTGTAATGAATTTCCAAGGTCAAGTCCTACAGAGAATAATGCCTTTGTAAGCTTGTAGATTGTCATGCCAAGTGCAGTAAATGTAACTGCCATCATGAATACCATTGGAATCCAGAGCATGCAGCCCTGACGCTTTGTCTTCTTTAAGAATACTGCGCAGGCAACAAGTGCAAGTACTGATAAGAGCTGGTTAGCTGAACCAAACAGTGGCCATATCTCTGCATAGCCTACCTTTGTAAGCAGGAATGCAAGTACCAGTGTGATGATTGTTGCAAAGTATTTGTTTGTCATCAGCTTGACAAATGGACTCATATTGTCATCATCTGTGTCTGAATCAAGCCAGAACTCCTGGAATGACAGACGTCCGACTCTGGCTACTGAATCAAGTGATGTCAGAGCGAAGGCTGATACAGCAAGGTTAATCAGTGTGAACACAAGTGAGTGTGGTAAACCGAGTACTGACAGGAAGTTTGCGATAGCTCCTGCGAAATCTGTGGCTGTGTTGTAAGTCCCTGAGCTGCTGCCTCTCCCTTACCGAATGATGCTACTGCGATAAGTGCAAGGATTGCAAGCATACTCTCCATAAGCATGGCACCGAATGAAACAGGAAGCATGTTCTTCTCATTCTTTATCTGCTTAGATGCAGTACCTGATGATACAAGTGAATGGAAACCTGAAACTGCACCACAGGCGATTGTTACGAATAAGATTGGGAACAGATACTGTGGGTTTCCGTTTGCATCAGGGATTGCAAATGCTGTGAAAGCATCAAGGTTACAAGCAGGATTTGCAACAAATACACCGATTACCGCACCTACGATCATGAAGATTAACAGGTAGCTGTTAAGGTAATCACGTGGCTGAAGCAGTGCCCATACAGGTGTAACACTGGCTATAAGTATATATGCAAATATAATTATGTGCCATACGCTAAGGTTTAAATACATTGGGAAATTGAGTCCCAGTGCTATAGCTACTATAAGTAATACGATTGCAACAAGTGTGTTAATCCATTTGTTGAACTTAGAATATTTAAGGAAGAAACCAAGTGCAACTGCCTCTATGATGAAAAGCATTGATGTAGTTGCAACTGCTCCGTTGGCTACAACCTTTGTAACCTCACCTGCTTTATCAGTAGCAAAGCCATTGAAGGTTCCGGCTACGACATCTGCGAAGGCTGCAACAACAAGTATACAGAACAGCCAGCAGAATAACAGGAATAATTTCTTTCCTAATTTACCGATGTACTCCTCGATGATGTAACCGATTGTACGACCCTTGTTCTTAACTGAAGCGTACATAGATGCAAAGTCCTGAACAGCTCCAAAGAATACACCACCAATTAATATCCAAAGCAGAACCGGAAGCCATCCGAAAATAGCTGCCTGAATTGGTCCGTTGATTGGGCCTGCACCTGCTATAGATGCAAACTGATGTCCGAATACTACATTGGTATCGGCCGGTACATAGTCTACTCCGTCCTCCATCTCGTAGGCAGGAGTCTTGGCATTTGGATCAATGCCCCATTTGTTTTGCAGATAACGGCCATATAATAAGTATGCTCCACCGAGCACAACAATGGCTATTACCATCATTAAGATTCCACTCATATTATTACCTCTTTCTTTTGTTTATCTTAATTTTATTTGTATATTATATTTACTCTTTTTTTAGCAAATTTCAATAAATATTTTATACATAATTTATTTTTTATTTCTATAATTTTTGTTTAATTTACCAATCGGTTATAATAGGTATTCATTCTCTTTATGCTGTCTTTGTCTCAGCGGCTTCTTCTGCCTTTTTAGCAGCCATTTTGTCCTTTAATGCAAAGGCTCCGGCAAGCAGTGTGCCTGAGATTGAATGCCATGTACATGACACTGCACAGATGATGGCTGATTCAGGTGTTGAAGCAAACTGTGCTGTAGTGGTAGCAAGGTTTGTGGCAAGACCTGCATTCTGCATACCAACCTCGATAGAGATGGTTCTCTTCTTGGCTGTGTTCATGCCTACCAGCTTTCCTGCACCGTATCCAAGCAGATATCCAAGTCCGTTATGTAACAGAACTGCCGCAAAAATTACTACTCCTGATGTAAAGAACTTTGAGCCCTGTGATGATACAACACCACCTACAACGAATGCCAGACCAAGCACCGCAATACCCGGCATAACCTTCTGAGCCTCGGCAAATGCCTTTTTCTTTCCAAGCAGGTAGTTGAGTAAAAATCCAACCGCTACAGGAAAGATTACAGTCTCAATGATTGACACAAACATCGGAAGCGCCTTGATTGAGACATGTGTTCCGCTTGCAAGAAATGATACCAGAAGCGGTGTCATAAATGGTGAGAGCAATGTGGAAACTGTTGTCATTCCAACTGAGAATGCCACATCACCACCGCAGAGGTATGACATAATGTTTGAAGAAACACCACCGGGACAGCAGCCTACGAGGATAAGTCCAAGTGCGATTCCGTCAGGCAGATTCAATGCCTTTGAGATACCAAATGCGAGAAACGGCATGATAAGATACTGTGCGATTGCACCTACACATATATCAAATGGTCTCTGTGCAAGTATCTTGAAATCCTGTGTCGTAAGTGTAAGTCCCATACTAAACATGATGATTCCGATAATGATTGACTGACATGTGAACTTGTTGGATACCGGATCCACAAACAGCATCTGATTTACCCAGGCCATCAGATTCGGAACCAGAAATGTGACTACGGCGATTGCTATGACAACTATCGATGTGTAGTCTGATAAAAATTTACTTACTTTTTGTAATGCTTTCATTGTAAGCCTCCTTAACATTTTTCTGCTCACTAAAACTCTTTTATGGAATTAAAAAATCCCTTTCCAGATTGACATAATCTGAAAAGGGACGAAATAATCCGCGTTACCACCCTGATTCCACAGTGTATTACTGTGACACTCTGCATACCAGCATATGCTTTCCATATAACGGTGGACACCGGCGAGGTTTACAGACACACTTAATGCTTTCAGCCCGCTTCTTAGAGAGGATATTCCAATCTGATCATTGCCTGTTCGCACCGCCCACAGGCTCTCTGAAAATAAATACAAATCGGACCTTGTTCTCATCAACGAATTTTGGTGAACATATTTATTTAAATCTTGTTTTGTATTATAGCCCTCTGACACTATATGTCAAGAGAATGATACAAATTTGTACTATAACATTTATTTATAGTTTTATTCATGTGCTTTATTCTTATTATTTATTCGTAATCTTTGTTGTTATACTCATCATTCCATGACTGCTGTTGTGATGTACCGTAGGAATTTTGAGCATCCCCGCCCTGTGCTGTGCCATACGGATTCTGACCATACTGCTGGTTTGCTCCGTTTCCGTACATGTTCTGACCATACTGCTGACCATATCCGTTTGAACCGTATGGATTATAGTAGTTATTATTACTATTGTATCCAGCTCCCACATAAACAATGTTTTTGTTGAAGGCAATAATACAGATAAAAATCACATTCAGGAATATAAGTCCGCAGGCAAATCCTGCTCCCTTGCCAAACGCATGTGCCAGTCCGACACAGCAGAGGATATTCATAACCAATGCCGCAATCATTGCTGCAATAATCAGAATAACCGCAAATATCAGCATGCCCATGTGAGCCCCGATGCGGTTTCCGGCATATCCATAGGTAGAATCATAATACGACCCCATATAACTGGATGTCATAACGGAAAGTCCTGAGGCAATAATCTCATACATCAATAAAATACATCCTGCTATACTTGCGATACTTGCCACAAGATATCCCCAGAACAGCTTCTGTTTCCCTGCAATCCTGAATTTTACATATGAGCTGTAAAACGGTACGATGGCCGCCCAGCCGTGCTCTCCTGCCTTTGCATACATAATCCATGATGCAATAATTGTCAGTACCATAACTGCCAGATTGATAAACGACTTAAAGCCGTCAATCATACTCATAATAGTATAATATGTGCTCATTTTTTCTCCCTTTCATAACCAAAGTTTGTTTGTTATTCAAAGTATACATCACCACAGGTCAGAGTGCAATAATTAAAAAGCTTTTCATATTTTTCATACATCGCTTTTGGCACCCTTGACAAACCCCTTCTTAAACAGCTATAATATCGTCAATTGAAGCACAATTACATTTCAACAGGCTTTGATGGGAACAAGTACATTTCTGCAATACTTACAGAGAGCTGCCGGCAGGTGAGAGGCGCAAGGAAACAGATCTGGAATACATCCCGGAGCTTTGCACCGAACGTCATACCGGATGGTTAAATATCCCCGGTTCGATTAATAAGCCGCAACGTATTGGCACACGTTATAGTGCCGGAGTGTTAGCAGAATCGGCTATTTTCACTATATAATATATGTCGAATAATGTGTGACAACTCACGGAGGCATTCCTGTGCGAGCAGGATGCAAATTAAGGTGGTAACGCGAGAAATCCCCCTCGTCCTTAAATGGATGAGGGGGATATTTTATTTTTCAGAATACAAATTCAATCTATCAGGAGGAAAATCATGACAATTTATGACGAATTAGTTGCCCGCGGTCTTATCGCGCAGGTAACAGACGAAAAAGAAATCAAAGAGCTTATAAACAACGGAAAGGCTACCTTCTACATCGGCTTTGATCCTACAGCAGACAGCCTTCACGTTGGACATTTCATGGCTCTTTGCCTTATGAAGAGACTTCAGATGGCAGGAAACAAGCCTATCGTGCTTATCGGTGGAGGTACAGCACAGATCGGTGATCCATCAGGACGTACAGATATGCGCCAGATGATGACAACAGAGACTATCAACCACAACGTAGAGTGCTTCAAGAAACAGATGAGCCGCTTCATTGACTTTGGCGAGGGCAAGGCTATCATGGTAAACAACGCTGACTGGCTGATGGACTTAAACTACGTGGACGTGCTTCGCGAGGTTGGTGCTCATTTCTCAGTAAACCGTATGCTCACAGCTGAGTGCTACAAGCAGCGTATGGAAAAAGGTCTTTCCTTCCTTGAGTTTAACTACATGATCATGCAGAGCTACGATTTCTACACACTTTTCCAGAAATACGGCTGCAACATGGAGTTCGGTGGAGATGACCAGTGGAGCAACATGCTCGGTGGAACAGAGCTTATCAGACGTAAGCTTGGAAAAGATGCATATGCTATGACAATCAATCTGCTCCTAAACTCTGAGGGCAAGAAGATGGGCAAGACACAGTCAGGTGCAGTATGGCTTGATCCTAACAAGACAACACCTTTCGAGTTCTTCCAGTACTGGAGAAACGTTTCTGATGCCGATGTCCTTAAATGTATCAGAATGCTCACCTTCCTTCCTCTCGAAGAGATTGACGAGATGGAAAGCTGGGAGGGCGCACAGCTCAATGAAGCTAAAGAAATCCTGGCATTCGAGCTTACAAAGCTTGTTCATGGTGAAGAGGAAGCCGCAAAGGCTAAAGAGGCAAGCCATGCACTTTTCGCAGGCGGAGCAACAATGCAAATATGCCTACAGTTACCGTTACAGCAGAGGACTTCCCTGACGGAGAGCTTGATATCATCTCTGTTCTCGTAAAAGCAGGACTTTGCGATTCAAGAGGAGACGGCCGCAGAAATATCCAGCAGGGCGGTGTTTCCGTTGCAGATGAGAAGGTAACTGATATCTCTACAAAATACACTCTCAACGATTTCAAGGGCGAGGGTCTCATTATCAGACGTGGTAAGAAGAAATTTGCCAAGGTTGTAGCTGAATAGACAGAGCATCCCCGGTAGTTACTACCGGGGATTTTTACTTTCAGCCATATTTTATTTTGAAAATACATTTGCAGGAAATTCATATGGCACAAATTTACTGCTGCATGTAACTGTATACTCCGTTTCTCCCGAAACCGTTTTTTGTTCTGTGCCAACACCCTCTCCACAAATCCAGTATGAACCATCATTTTTATTCTTTAGCATAATATCCCCACACTAAATTAGCATAGTGTACAATAGCCATATGTTGATAGCTGACAGGCCTTGGGTAGCTGTAATCCATAAAACTTCTAAAACAGCTCCCCAATCCAGTCCAAAAACTGGAAAAATTCTGGAAAAAAGTAGCTGAAACCGCTGAAATTTCTAAAACAGCTCCCCTAACCCAGCGAAACAGAATGGCTTATTATCCATCATTTATATATATTAAACCCTACTTTTTCCTCATCTTCCCTTGACTTCTCATTAATAAGTTAATATAATTTACCTAATTGATACATCAACGCTTTAAAGCGCTGACAAAAGAAGGAATTATCATGAAAAAGAGATCTAAAATTTTAGCTTCACTTGTTCTTGCAGGAACAATGGTTCTTGGACTTGCCGGATGCGGAGATTCCGGTTCAGCAAACGGTGGCACACAGTCAGGTAAGAACTCAGATGCCAAATATCAGGTAGGTATCTGCCAGCTCGTACAGCACGAAGCTCTCGATGCCGCTACAAAGGGCTTTAAGGACGCATTAAAGGACAAGCTCGGAGACGATGTCTCATTTGACGAGCAGAATGCCGCAGGAGATGCTTCTACATGCTCTACAATCTGCACCAAGTTCGTCACCAACGACTACGACCTTATCCTTGGAAATGCCACAGCAGCTCTTCAGGCCGCTTCAGCAGCCACAGACTCTATTCCGATTCTCGGAACATCTATCACAGACTACGCTACAGCTCTTGATATGTCAGACTGGTCAGGCACTACAGGAAAGAATATTTCAGGTACTACAGACCTCGCTCCACTCGATGAGCAGGCTAAATGCATCAAGGAGCTCTTCCCGGATGCAAAAAACATCGGTATCATCTACTGCTCATCTGAGCCAAACAGTATCTACCAGTCAACAACTATTACCAAATACCTTGAGGACGAGGGATACACTGTAAAAGAGTACACCTTCTCTGATTCAAATGATGTCGCTGCAGTAACACAGAGTGCATGTGATGCATCTGATGCAATCTACATCCCAACTGACAACACTGCTGCTTCATGTACAGAGGCTATCAACAATGTAGCTTCACAGGCTAAGAAACCTATCTTCGCTGGCGAGGAAGGAATCGCTAAGGGCTGTGGTGTGGCAACACTTTCTATCAGCTACTATGACCTTGGATACACAACAGGTGAGATGGCTTACGATATCCTTGTAAATGGTACAGACATTAAAACTATGGAAGTTAAGAGCGCTCCTAAGTTCACTAAGGAGTACCTTCCGGACCGCGCCAAGGAGCTTGGAATTACAGTTCCGGACGGCTATGAGGAAATCACAGCTGAATAAACAGCTGCACTATGGAGGTATTTAATAAAATGATTCTAATGAATTATTTTGCAACCTTAAATCCGGTTGCATTCACCAATGCCCTTCCGGGCAATATAGCCCAGGGTCTGATATGGGGCATCATGGCACTCGGTGTTTACATCACCTTCAGACTGCTGGACTTCGCAGATCTGACGGTTGATGGCTCATTTGCAACAGGTGGTGCCGTAACCGTTATGATGACGATTAACGGCTACAATATCTGGGTTTCACTGCTTTGCGCATGTATTGCCGGTCTGCTCGCAGGACTCTGCACAGGTCTCTTACATACAAAGCTCGGCATTCCTCCGATTCTGGCAGGAATCCTTACACAGATAGCGCTCTACTCTATCAACTTAAATATCATGCAGCGCCACGCCAACCAGGCACTTAGCGCAGATAAATATAATCTGGTGCTTTCATCACGTAATCTGACACATGCGATAATTGTCGGTGTGATTTTCTCGGTTGTAATTATTGCAGTGCTTTACTGGTATTTCGGAACAGAGCAGGGCTCTGCTATCCGTGCCACTGGCTGCAACCCTGCAATGAGCAAGGCTCAGGGTATCAACATCGACAACATGAAGCTCATCGGTCTTGCGCTTTCAAATGCAATTGTAGCGCTTTCAGGCGGCCTGCTTTCACAGTACTCAGGCTTTTCCGATGTAAACATGGGCCGTGGTGGAATCGTCATCGGTCTTGCCGCCGTTATCATCGGTGAGGTGCTCGGCGATGCAATCCTCGGAAAGCACATGAATTTCATGGGAAAGCTTATCTTTGTCATATTTGGTGGAATTGTTTACTACATTGTAATCGGAATCGTTCTGTGGCTGCAGATGCCAAGTGATGACTTAAAGCTCTTCACTGCAATCATCGTGGCAATTTTCCTTGCAGTGCCTTACCTGAAGGGCAAGAGCAAGGCCTCCTTCAAAAAGGCCGGCAAGCGCTCTGCCGCAGCACTTAACACAAAGGAGGGCAAATAAATGCTAGAGATTAGAAACGTACATAAAACCTTCAATCCGGGCACAATCAATGAAAAGCATGCCCTTAATGGTGTAAACCTAAAGCTTGAGGAGGGCGATTTCGTCACTGTTATCGGTGGAAACGGTGCCGGAAAATCGACCATGCTCAATGCCGTTGCAGGCACATGGCCTGTTGATGATGGTTCAATTCTCATTGATGGAGTGGATGTTACAGGACTTCCTGAATTCAAGCGTGCATCATTTCTGGGACGTGTGTTCCAGGATCCAATGACAGGAACTACCGCAACCATGCAGATTGATGAAAACCTCGCACTTGCAGCGCGCCGCGGAAAGCGACGTGGTCTTGGCTGGGGTATCACAAAGGCTGAAAAGGAGCATTTCCACGAGCTTTTAAAGGAGCTAGACCTGGGACTCGAGGATCGAATGACCTCAAAGGTTGGTCTGCTCTCAGGTGGACAGCGTCAGGCTGTTACACTGCTCATGGCTTCACTCCAAAAGCCGAAGGTGCTGCTTTTGGATGAGCACACCGCTGCCCTCGACCCTAAGACAGCCACAAAGGTGCTCGCTCTCACAGACAAAATCATCAAGGAGAACAGCCTGACAGCCATGATGGTCACACACAACATGCGTGATGCCATCGCTCACGGAAACAGACTCATCATGATGAATAACGGACAGGTTGTCCTTAATATTTCAGGCGAGGAAAAGAAAAACCTCACTGTGGAGGATCTGCTCATGAAGTTTGAGGAGGTTTCCGGCGAGGAATTTGCTTCTGATAAGGCTTTGCTTGGATAGACATATCTATATAATAAAAATTTGCAGCTCAATACACGAGCTGCAATTTTTTGTTATATAATTTTTATATGAGTTCTCCCACCGGCTTAATCATATCAGCCTTGATAAAGCCCTTTATGATCAGATACTGCTCTATCGTCTTCACACAGTTTTCCACACCGACACGGTCACTGTTTAGTGTCAGGTCGTAGTTCACCGGATTGGTCCAGTAGTTTCCGTGTGTATAGTACTTGTAATAGTCTGCCCTGAACTTATCTGTTCTCTCAATCGTGGCATTTGCCACCTCCGGTGTCACACCCATATTGGCTATGGTACGCTCCACACAGAATGCACGCGGTGCCTCAATGTATATGCTCACCACATTTGGGCGGTTCTTTAATACATAGTCGGCACATTTTCCTACTATGACGCAGGATTCCTTGTCTGCAAGCTCGTTGATAATCTGGCTCTGATACTCAAAGAGCCTGTCATCTGATTTGAACTTCTCATTTCTTGATATATATCCATTTGCTCTTGGAAGCCCTCGCAAAAAGCTCGTAAATCCGCCCTCTTCACGCAGCTTCTCATTTACCTCCTGAAACACATTCTCGTCAAGTCCGCTCAGCTGGCTTGCAAGAGTCAGAATACGGTTCTCATAACAGTGTATTCCAAGCTCTTTTGCCAGCTGTGATGCTATTGCTTTTCCGCCTGTTCCAAATCCTCTGGCAAAGGTTACTACAAAATTATCCATTTATCATTTCCTCCTTCTGAATGCCAATCATATCTAGCCTGCCAGATATCTGCTTAAGAATTCTCTTGTTCTTGGATTCTTAGGATTTGTAAACAGCTCTGACGGTGCTGCATCCTCTGCCACATATCCTGAGTCCATGAAAATAGTTCTTGTAGAAACATCTCTGGCAAATGCCATCTCATGTGTGACGATTATCATCGTAAGTCCTGTCCTCGCGAGGTCCTTCATGACATTTAGCACCTCTCCGACCATCTCAGGGTCAAGCGCCGAGGTCGGCTCATCAAATAAAAGCACCTCCGGGTTCATACAAAGCGACCTGGCAATGGCAACTCGCTGCTTCTGTCCTCCTGAGAGCTGCGATGGCTTTGCATTGATATAAGGAGCCATGCCGACTGCCTTCAGATGCGTGATTGCCCTGTCAAAGGCCTCCTGCTTTGGCAGATGAAGCACCCTTCTTGTACAAAGCATACAGTTCTGGAGCACTGTCATATTGTTGAACAAATTGAAGGACTGGAACACCATTCCCACCTTTGAACGGTAATCATTGATATCCTTTTGTACATTTCTGACCTCTTTATCGTGATATAAAATCTTTCCTGAGGTCTGTTTCTCAAGCTTGTTGATGCACCTAAGCAGTGTGGATTTTCCCGAACCTGAGGAGCCCACAATACAGATGACCTCGCCGGAATGCACATCAATATCAATCTTTCTAAGTACCTCATGATCACCAAATGATTTGCTTAAATCCTTAATTGAAATTACTGTCTCACTCATATTGTGCCTCCTATTCATTGTCCATGTACTCAACTGCGAGTGCATAGTCTGTCTTGCCCTGCAGCTTCTTTTCAATCAGCTTGAAGAGCTTATCAAATACAAAGCAAAGTACAAAGTAAATTACCGCGATGACCAGATATGACTCAAAGTACTTGTAGTAGTTTCCACCGACTGTCTTGGCAGCCATGAAAAGCTCCTGCACAGCGATAACATTGAGCACTGATGTCATCTTCAGATTTAAAAGGAATGTATTTGCCATCTCAGGAATGATATTCTTGAATGCCTGCGGCAAAACTACATAGAGCATTGTCTTAAACGGTGACATTCCCATGGCCCATGCGCCCTCGCGCTGTCCCATATCTATTGAACCGATCCCTGCTCTGACTGTCTCTCCCATGTAGGCACCTGTATTTAATACAGTTACGAGAATACCTGCAAATACAGGTGTCAGGTTTTCATAGCCCATCTGGCGTATTCCATAGTACACAATCATCGCCTGAACTATCATTGGTGTGTCCCTGAATACTTCAACATAAACTGTAAATATCACCTTTACTATACGGATAAGGACCTTTTTTACGATGTTGTCGCCATCGTTAAGCTTTACATCATTTACTATGCCTACGATATATCCCAACACGAAGCCAAGCAATGTACCAACTACCGATATGTACAGCGTAAGCCAGGTTCCTTTGATAAACATGCTTGAATATTTCTGCGCCAGAAATACCATCCATCTAACGAATTACTTGGATTACTTATCATCATACTGCTACCTCACTTTTATCTCTCTAATCCCCAGCTTACGCCGGTTTATCAGACTATTGTGATGATGCGATATAACATCATCCCACAGTCTTTCATCTTTTCGTGAATCAGATAAATCTCTAACAACTAGTTGGCTGCCGGCTGCTGTGTCAGAACCTGATCCATCAGCTCATCCATCTTTGCTTGTCATTCCAGCCGATTGCATTCATGGCATCCTGGATTTTATCTCTGAGTGCTGTATCATCCTTTCTTGTTGCGATACATACATTTACCATTTCATCATCACCTGTGAATGTATCATTCTCATCCAGCTCGATAATCTGTAAATCATCATTTGTAAGTGCTGCTGACTCTGCTGTCGGAACATCGATTACACATACATCTGCGCTGCCGTTTGATATTGCGAGGAAGCACTCTGATGTAGTCTCAAAGTTTCCTGACTGCTCAGCACCCTTTATCTGGTCTAAAAGTGGAATCCAGCCTGTTCCAAGCTGTGTAGTTACTTTGCAGCCTGTATCTGCGAGATCTGAAAGACCCTTTACATTTGAATACTTGCCGCCCTTCTTAACAACAATACAGTTGTTTCTATAGTAATAAGGCTCTGTGAATGCGTATGACGCTTCTCTTTCCTTTGTCTTGCCCATACCGGCGATGATACAGTCATAATCTCCTGCATCGAGTGAGATACCGATTGATGACCACTCAACCTTATGTACCTCAAGGTCCATTCCCATCTGGTCTGCAAGCTTCTGTGCCACTGCTACATCATAGCCGTATGCATAGTAATCAGAGCCTGCTATCTTGACTGCCTTGCTGCCGTCCGGTGTGGTATCTGTATCCTGTGTCCAGTTGAATGGAGCATATGCACATTCCATACCAACCTTTAAAACCTTCTTTGATGAGCTGTCTGCCGCTGAGCTATCTGAAGCAGCTCCTCCTGATGACGAACCACATCCAAACAATGTTGTCACTGCCATTACACCTGTCAATATCAATGCTGCAAATCTCTTACTTCTCTTCATCATAATCTTTTCCTCCTTGATTATTGAAATACGAAAAGGCGCCGGAGTTTTTCTCCAGCGCCTTTGCTTAGTTCGTATAATAAACTTAATGAAGCAGCTTTGCAATGTTAATTTTGCACAATTTATTTGTGCATTTTTACAGTAACTAATTAAACATAAGCCTTTTTACAAGAATACAATTAACTACATCCAGATATTCCATCGAGTCATCAAGCTGATTTCCAGTATTTCCTCTATCTTTTTCAGACGGTATTGCAGGGAATTACGATGAACGTACATCATCTGTGCCGTTTTTCCGACATTAAAGCCACACATATAATAATTGAGCAGCGTATCTATGAGAAACGAGCCGTTTGCATTGTCATACATCTCAAGCCGCTTTAGCTTCTCGTTGCAATAATCCATGATTTCCTGCTGATTGCCACTGTTGAACATATACTTGTATATGCCCATGGAGCTGGCACTGATTACCTTCTTGTTGGTCGGATTGGGTAAAATATCCTTTTTGGGGATGAGATTTTTCGCCTCCTGATAGCTCTTGCCAAAATCCGCGGGCTTCCTGTATGCAGCACCGAGTATGCATGTGCTGTGAATGAGCCCTGCAAATGGTGCACGACTGTCTAAGTCCCCAAGTATCCTTTCAATCTGATGCTCTGTCTCCATATCCTTTGTCTCCTCAAAAAGAAGCACAAATTTGTTTAAAAACCTCATATACATAGGCTTTTTCTTCATATGGATAACCTCGCGGTTCAGGCAGTCGGTATAGTATGTATATGTGTGCTCGTCCTGCTCCAGATTCACTCCGTATTTGCGGTCTATCACGATGATTCCCACTCTGTACGGCCGGTCAAAGGTCAGACCAAACTGTGCAGAAATCTTCTCGATATACTTATCATTTACCTCATATCCAAAAAGCAGATTGTATAGGTAGTCCCCGGTCCTTTTATTATCCACACTGGTCTCTAAAAGCAGCTCTCCGACGCTCTGCGCAATATCTACAAAAGTAGCTCCCTCCCACCGGATATAAAACAACGGCAGCTTGAGTTCATCAGCTTGTCCTTCATCCTCTGTGGTGTCTCTTCCCTGTCCTCCACAACAGAAATCGCAAAGCCTGATATCCCGAGCTCATTCAGCTCAACCATGGCATCATATGCCTCGTCCATGGAAAATCTCTTGTAATCTACCACAAGCAGTGCAAAGTTGCCCGGATTCATATGATCCTTATAAGGCTTTGTCTGCACCAGATAAGTCCATGACACCATCCGATCAAGCCCTGCTGCTCCCGCCACAAGCTCCATTCCGTCCATTTGTAAATTGTTAACATCCCTGCATGAAATCATCTGCGTCTCCCTGATATCATTAAGCTTCGGTAATTATCCCAAGCCGTTTCACATTACTTATATCCACAGCCGCTTCGCCCCGGCATATCCTCTCCGTGCACATACCTGGCATTGAACTCCATATTTATCTCACGAAGCTCCTTCTTTCCGTCGATATAGTCCTGATACATCTCGGCAAGCCCCGACATGCAGCCATCGCAGGTGGCCTCAATATTGCCAAGCGACTCAGCCACAATTGCCTCGCGCTCCTCTTTTGTTGTCTCACTGATTAAATATCCCATTTTGTATGTTTCCTTTCCGGCTGTTCACATATTAAAAGCCCAGATTCTCATCCACAAGAATAATCTGGAAACGTCCCTTCACCCTTGAGAAGCGTGTGGTCAGAATCTGACAGCAGATACACTGCGGGCTCTTGCAGTCAAAGCAGGTGCCGTTCTTGGAGCAAGGTGTGTCGATGCCAAAGCGCTGTGCGTTGATAGGCGCAGCCTCATTTCTCGCACGGCTCATCGCGTCTGCCTCGGTCTTTACGACCTTGTTCATGCCTACTATAAGAAGCACATGCTTCGGTCCGTAAGCATATGCCGCCACGCGGTTTGCATTTCCGTCAATATTGATAAATACGCCATCCTCGCTCATCGCATTGACACTTCCAAGGAAATAATCCGATGTAAATGCCTTTAACGCTATCTCCTGCTTCTCCTCCTGCGTAGACACCTTGTCCCTGTCATAAAACTGGTATTCTCCGTTTGAGAGCGCCTCATACAGACCACACTCCTTCACCGATGTGGCACCGCCATATTGATTGAGCTGCCCTTTGGAATCAGCTCCAGTGCCTTCTTAACAGCCTCCTCCTTTGTCTCGACATAATATGCCTCCATGTTGCGCGACTCAAGTGCCGCCACAAGGCGCTTTCCAAGTAATTCGTTTCTCATTTTTCTTACGTCCATAGTGTAAACCTCATTTCATGCTTATTGCCAATTCCAGTTTGTGCAATTAGCTGTATTAATTGTTGTTATTATACTACTTTACAGGGGATGTCTGCAATTTATTCGGGAATAAATAATCGTACTTTTCATTCTAATAGAAAAAAGTGCACAACAAAAAGAGCTCTTTCGAGCTCTTCCTGCTTTGTACAACTTTAAATTGTAGATGATTACTGTAAGAGTGAAAGTACACCCTGGTTTGACTGATTAGCCTGTGCAAGCATAGACTGTCCAGCCTGAGCAAGAATGTTGTTCTTACTGTAGTTAACCATCTCTTCAGCCATATCTGTATCACGGATACGAGACTCAGCTGATGTAGTATTCTCACTACGTTGTCAAGGTTGTTGATTGTGTGCTCAAGACGGTTCTGCACTGCACCGAGTGATGAACGCTGTGAAGATACTGTTGAGATAGCATCTGCAATTGCATCGATAGCGTATGTAGCATCCTGCTCTGTATCAGCCTTGATACCCTTTATGCCAAGTCCTGCAGAGTTCATTGAGTCGATGTTGACTGTATCTTGTTTGTCATGTCAGCATCAGCACCTACGTGGAGGTTGAAGCTTAAGGCATCGTTGTAGTTTACTTTGCCCTTTGTGAGGGTGAACTTGTTTGTTGCTGCATCTAAAGCACCAGTATTTTTATCTGCTGTTGCTGCAGTATCTGTTCCTATGTTGCTTGCTTTAAGAATTTCAGCTGTCTCTAACTGGTAAGCTTTTTTAGCTGTGATAATGCTTGAATCGTTATCATCTATACCATCATCAGCCCCCTTCATAACAGTAAATGACTGATTACCAACTTTAGTCGTTGCTCCTTCGGCATAAAATGCAGTCGTTGCTTTTTCTGCTGTTACAACGCTAGTTGCATTATCTAATGTAGAAGGATCTACAGAATACCATCCTTTTGCAGTTCCTTTGTTACCGCCAGTTGCTGTTATAGCATCATAGTACTTGTATTCAACCCCATTCAAAGTTGCTGTATCACCAGCTTTTGGAGTATCATGACCAAGTCCCTTTTTAAACGCAGCCTCTCCATCATCAGCAGTAGCACCAATTGTATAGTTCTTTCCAGCAATGCTTACCTTATCGCCAGCATTGAGCGTCTTTAATGTAACATCAACTGTATCACCCTTATCTGTAAGTGTAACACCATCAATTCCTGCATCATGAGCATTTACATTATGAGCCTTATCTGCTCCGTCACCCTTTAAGAGGTATGTCTCATTGAATTTTGTTGTCTCTGATACACGGTCTATCTCTGTTGTAAGCTGGTCAATCTCGTCCTGGATTGCTTTTCGGTCTGTGTTAGAGTTTGTTCCGTTTGCAGACTGTGTTGCAAGCTCGTTCATACGCTGAAGCATTGAGTGAACCTCTGTAAGGGCACCTTCTGCTGTCTGTACTGCTGAAACGCCATCCTCTGCATTTGTTGAAGCTCTGTCAAGTCCCTTGATCTGCTTTCTCATCTTCTCAGAAATTGTAAGTCCGGCTGCATCATCTGCTGCACGGTTAATTCTGTAACCTGATGAAAGCTTCTCTGTGCTCTTTGACTGTGCACTTGTTGTTACGTTGAGCATTCTGTTGGCATTTGCTGCTGCATGTTGTGTTGTACTACCATAATATAATCCTCCTTGTCCCACGTTCGTGGGTTATTATGTTTGACCTCTGGAAATCCTTTTCCCGAGGGTTTTGCA